>Ga0179591_1325834_pt1 | contig 28545 bp, 24 predicted proteins | sample CZOMad2_1_08_16f_FD_182891 | JGI IMG/M metagenome (GOLD analysis project Ga0179591, IMG submission 182891) | Vadose zone soil fungal communities from Angelo Coast Range Reserve, California, USA - CZOMad2_1_08_16fungal (PacBio error correction) | ecosystem: Environmental > Terrestrial > Soil >...
AATCTGTACCTTGGGAGTCTCCATATGCCGCCACGATGTTTGGAGGACGACGTATTTTTCAAAGATGGGGAAAAGGAAATCACTAATTGGGCCGGAACTAAGACGCCCTGGACACTCAATCGGGAAATAGGAAAACCGTGTGAAAAAGGATCTATTAAACCACATGGAGGGGAGCGCGTGGAAGTCAGGGGTCGAGTGTCGATAAAAGGATATCGGAAAAAGGCTCTGCCGGCTGCAGAATTAAAGCTTCCCTACCTCAATGGTTGGCGCCTTCGGAAAGATAAGGTTGAGGAGGTAAAGCGCGGGGAGGGGGGGGGGGGAACAGGTGGGACAAAGCGTCGGACGTACGCAGGGAGCTTAACACTCAGTGAAATCCGTCGGTTCGTCACATTCTCATACCTCATTTAGAGAATATTCAAAAAAGTCGGAATAAACGAGAGAAAAGAGCACTAAAGAAGTGATAGATACGTGTGCCGTTAGGGGGAGGGGCAACCGAGGGCCCGCTGACAGACAGGTGACCCACATAGTGGGTGGCCGTGCTAGTCCTGAGTCTTCGGGAGAGGGGGCTCAGAACGAGTCGTTGGGAATCTGGTTTAGGGAGGGGAGCAGGGGGGCACTCGGTCTTAGCTGAACTGGGAAAATCAGGACACCCCAAGACCCACCCCGCTTCGTGTACAAGTGACAAATGGCTCTCCAGGACGAAAGGGTCGCACTCGGGGGGACTCGCCTGTAAGGAAGGGGGAAGGGGCGTGGGGCGTCTCAAGGGAATAAAGGCGACTCGCAGGTCAGGCCTGAGAGAATGGACTATACGCCTTCTACAACAACATCCCGAATGTTAAGAAACAACAAAATTGGGCACACAGCTCAGCAAAAAAAAAGATACAAGCCGGCGTTGGTATTTGAAATGGACTAAGCGTTGGTAGGCGCCAGGGTGGGACACCAAAAATGTTCTCAGTGCAAGGAAAAAGGGGGAGGGAGCCAGGCGCTGTGGCCATTCTTATGGAGATATATCGATAAAAAAAACATGAGTTCTTAAAATACGCGGCGCCTTCATGCCAAAAAAACAAGGTCGACAGGGGTTTATCACTGCAATGTCGGGGGTACGAAGGGCGGGCCTAAAGCGATTAAACGACCCGCTGGGGGTAAGAAAGGGGGGGGCAGGATTTTGACACTCCAAGGTGGAGGGGGCCTATGGTGATAATGAGGTATCGTCATCCAGAAAAGGAGGGTGCGTTCGGAGCGAATGATGGACCGCAGACACAATCGGAGGCGTAAGGCACAGAGGACAGAAAGCGTCAAGTTATCTGGGCCCGGTATCTAGGTCAAGCGCTTTTTTCAAGTTGGGTTTTTCGGGAAGATAAAAAGTGAACGGGTAAATAAAGAATCGCGGCCAGTACAAAAAAAAGCTCACAGAGCCCACTCTTCAAAGAAGAAGGGGCTATAGCAAGCAAAGAGCATCAAAGGGAAAATACAGAAACTTAAGCAGAGAAAGATGTTGATCATCGTTAGCCTCCTGTGTTCACCTGTTTAAATGCTTGTGGCGAGTGCGGATGATGGGGATTTTAAGGAAGAAGGCGCCCTTCTAGGGCGCCTCTTTTAGAGCATCCTGACCAGTTTGAAGACTACCAGGGGTTGCATCGTGGGGGTTGCCCTTTTAAAAAAGGATGGCGTGGGGCTTTCCAAAAGATTCGACATTTTGCCGCAATTCGAAAATGGGGTACGAGGCAGGGCACCAAGGGTGAAGCGTCTTTGGGAAAGGGGGGAGGTAAAAAATCAGGTAATATGAATTGCTGTATAGGAGGTCCCTCGAAACATCGGTCGGAGAGAAAAGGACGGGGGGGAAACGTTACAGAGTTCGGGAGAGCGTTTGCGATAACTTGGTCCCAAAACCGCCAAAAAGGACACACGGCTAACGCCCGGCGGAAGGGGAGCAATAAGGAACGAGGGCAAGCATGGAGGTTCGGTCAGGATTGAATTAGGTAAAACCAAGGCACTACTAGGGGGGCACTGTTCATAAGATTGCGGTAGGAAGGGGGGCATTCCAAAATTAGTTCGAGACGAGGCAGCTGGAGAGCGGTTTGGGGGGTCGCTGGGGGGGAGATCTTGAAGGGAAAATGTCCTGGGAAACTTCTGCCGGGAACCTGGAACCCTTTTCTGGCAGGAAAACGGCAGCAAGGGAAACGCGAAATGGGGGAAAGGGACCAAAAATCGGTGCGCTTGGGCTAAAACTCTGTCTCTAAACTATGATTAACTTCGCGTGTGGGGGGGGGAAAAGACGAAGGAAGGGATCGGTAAAAGGTGGAGGGCCTAGGCTGGAAGTGTATTGTAAGAGCTAGTTTGCTGTCTCGCGCTATCAAAACTTTTAAATGGGGGGCACGTTTGACTCCTAGGTGGGTTTGCAGAAAACTGCTGGGAGCTGGGGGGGGGGGAAGCTACCTCAAAGGCGAACGTTGAAATCATACTCGGGAAGGTCGATGAAGTCTGGGAAAGAAAACGTCGCGACGGCCGGACGGCCGGAACGACTGAACCTGCATGGTTGGGTGCACACTAAAAAAAAGCTATACCGGCAGAAAACATAACATAAATAAGTGGGGGAACGCGGGGGAGTGTAGGGACGGCCGCCACCCGACCCGGATTACCGGAGAAAACGGTTGGAAACTCGCGCAAGTCACAGACAAACCAGGGATAATCGCCAGAGAGTGTGGGCAAAAGGTAACCATCATACAAGGAGGGGGCGCCAGCTAATAGGGAAAATCGCCTCGGCGCAGGAGAAACGCACAAGCGCGGCAACCGGGAAAAAAGAACAACCAGGGGGGGAGTTGACAAGGAGATAGATCTCAGGCTAGATAGGGCGCGCTTAGGAAAGCGAATCAGTCGGTCTCGCCCACTCCCGGGGGGAAGCGACTTTGTCAAAAATCACTTAGTAAAGTGGGGGGCGGCGGTCCATTTCCAAAGCGGGCAGCATATATTGCTTCCATGGATGGTGGTAGGAAGTTTGAACCTTGCCCGATTTAAGAAGGAGGGAAAAAAGGGGGGGGATAAACGGTCAGGAAGATGGGTCTCGATCTCACGGTCGGGCCTGACATGGCAGCAGGACGCCGGTGAGGTGGGAACGGACGAGACAAGGTTAGCATACGGAATAATCCTGGGAGATAACTGGCAACCACGAAGGACTACTATAGCCGGCCTGGAGAACTTGAGCAGGATACTATGAGCTGGCTGGAAGAACGTTCAGAAAGGTTAAGCGCTCCCAACAAAAACGGGAGGATTACTTACAAGTATAGGAGATCACATTTTCGTAAGCGTCTGTTGGGCCGGATAGGGGGACATGGAGAAAAGCTGCGCGGGACGGCTAACGACAGAGGGGTTCGGGGAGTATAAACAGACCTGTATCGGGTAAAGGGGAGGGGGTACGCAGCTTCGAGTCATGGTACGGTGCCCGAGATGAAAAAATATCACAGGCGTGAGGTGCTTACATTTCATCAGAGGGCGAGAGAGGAGACTACCAATCTGCTTCCCGTCCAAAGCCTCGTCATTGAAACCGGATGAGCTCATAAGAGGAAAAATTGTCAACTTCATAGAAGACTCCACGAAAAAAGTGGGACCGAGGTTGAACCAAGGGAACAGGACTTCGCCCCTAAGATGAGCATGAGAAATTCACACCCGGATTGGTCGAGACCGGAAATGTCGCTCTGTGGATGAAAAAACAACTCAGGCATACGGGATACATTTGCAAGGTAATGGCAACCCATCAAAGAGAATGCCGCGTGTTGGGAAGTTGCGGGGAGGGTTGCGTGGAGCTCCTAGCGAGGATGTGGAATAAAAACCCAACCAACCCCGCGAGGGAGGGTATCTAAGGGAGAGCACCACCTCGGTAAGGAGGGAGTAGAAAAACTCATCTTGGGAGAGGGACACTGGTGTAAGAACGTTTCTCGGGGTGGGGGCGGGGGGCCATAGAGAGGAGGATTAGCTTATGGTGGCTTATATACGAACTTGAACAGAAAACCTCCGACCCTTTGTCATTGAAGTGCCGGGGGGACATCCTCGCAGCCGCGGCGTAGTTATATTATGGGTGGGAAAAGAAAATTCATGCCTTCTGTCAGGTGAGGAAAAAATGTTCGGGCTCTCAACGGGAAAAAAAACTACAGCAAGGAGAAGAAATACTCTTGGGAAGCTAGTGAACAAAGGCTACTTCAGATGAATAGAGGAACTAACAGGCGTTGGAAAGGGAGAATAAATTTGCCACGCTACGCGTAGTCAAGAGGGAAAAAAGAAAGTCACCATCGGCTCGAGGAAGACGGCCGCCACGAAAGCGCGGAGGTGAGAGCACAGAATATAGGGCAAAGCCTGGATGGGGTGGGTGTTGGGTGGTGGGGTGGTGTGTGGGTGTGGTGGGGGTGTTGGGTTCTAACGGGGGAACGTCTGGGAGGAAAACACTGGCAATGACGTAAAAAAAGGTGAAAGTCGTGACTCTATCGGGGGTAGGGTAAAAAAGCTGAAAAACAGGGGTCCTCCGTAAAGACCTATTCGTCAACAAGAAAATGATGAAGAATCGGGAGGGAAAGGGAAAAATTGGGAGTGGGAACCTATAGGAACCAACCGAGAGAACCGTCCCCGGCGGGGGGGGGCACACCAAGGTCGAATCGAGGGGAGCAACCGCGATCGCGCAGAAGGCTATTGCGGGCTGAGCTTAAGCAGCGACTGCACAAGGATCCGAGAAGGAGCTGGGTGGGACTGGAAGCCAAACTGAGGACAAACAGCACATGACCCACACTCAAATGCACAAGTGAACAGAGTTAAAGGGGGGATCAGCCGGAGAACATAGTGTCGCAGGGCGAGGCGAGCAGGTGAAGACGTACTCGAAACGATAACGAGAGGGCAGAAAGAGGGAACGCGTCAAAGTATGAAACTATCTACGCCACTATGTTTCGAGAAGGCGATTTGGAGAAAGATCTGGGGATCGGAAAGGAGCACTAAAACAGGCAAGGGTCTAATGGTAAGACATCCGAGACATCTTCCAGTGGAAAAGCAGTAAAAAAAAATGGAAGGGGGGGGGGCGCAGGGGGGGGAAAATGCTCAATGATTATCTTCACTCGGTAAACCGTCGAGGCTCAAGAAAGGCAATACTGCTCAAGGGGTTCGCCTCGAGAGTCAAATTATCATCGGTAGGGTGATTTAAAAGAAGGGAGGCTGAGGCAGGGAAAGCTTGCGTATTCACTAGCAAGTTATCGTAAACTCTTTTAAAAAAAAAAAAAAAGAAAAACCCGCAATCTATTTCGGCGCTCAAGTACAAACATACATGGTTCAGAAAGGAAGGGGGCAAACAAAGGGCTGAGCGAAATGCAACACTAAGAATTTAGGAGACTGCATTTTTCTTTGTCAAATCAGGGGTCAATTATTCTGGCGTTGATTGCAGAAAAGAAAAGAACAAAGTCCTTGGCGATCAGGAAGAGAGTTGGGGGGGGGGGGTTGGGTCGTTATCGTGCCGCCAGGAGAGTAATCGTATTGATTTATGGGGTGGCTTTTTCAAAACGTGGAAGAGCTGAGGGGCCAGGGAGTAGACAATGACACGCAAAGAACTCAAATAAAAAAAAACAAAAAGACTCTGAGGGAACAGCCCTGGGACAGATTCCAGGCTCTAGCAAGGAGGACTCTCTGGGAAAAGTCCTCCTAGTGGTAATTCATAGCAGAAATAATTTCAAAAGGGATACACCCGGGAAGACGCGGCAGGGAAGGGACGTGAATGAATACATGGAAAAATTGAACCTAGTCGAGGGGTTCCAGTTTGCACGGGTCACATGCTCAACACCCTTACTACACTCCGAGTATTTGGATTCGTGTTGGGGAAAAGCGCTGGAGGGACTACATAAGGTGTATGCGGAAAAGGAGGGGAAAAGAAGGTTGTGGAGAGGGAAGAAAACAAGTAAGGGTGTCTTAAAAAAAAGGTATGACTTGGGTTTACGGCGTAGAGCTAGATAAAAAAAACAGTCAGATTAAATATATTATAGGCTGAAGCCGGTAAAAGGAAAAACGGGCCCATTGCCGACAGATACGGGGGCATGAAAGGGGGAAGAAAAAAAAAAACCTTGCGTAAAACCGAAGCGAAAAAGTTTACGTTCACGACGACCAAGAGGGACGACTTTTATTCAGGACCGAAAAAAAAGGGGGGGAAACTGCACCAAATGTGGCACGAACCAAATTCGAAGAGGGGCGAGGGGGAAGGAAAGGGGATGGAGATCCAAATACAAACAACGGGACTTGGGGGCGACGATTATTTAATTACGGGAGAAGCCCAAGAGGGATGATACCACATTCAGAGGAAAATTTGGCGAAGTATCAATGGAGCCGTGGCCAAAGGGGGGGGAAATCTAGTCAGCAACGAAGGAGGGGGGGGGTTTCGGGGGGCGGGTTGTTGGGAGGGATAGGATTATCAAAGAGAAGAGCTGAGGTTAACCTCTCCGTCAAATCACGAAAATCGCATGGCCCGTTAACAAAGACTAGAAGAGGCTGGCACAGATAGACCCAAAAATCCTCTGGGGAAAGAAGAAGGCCTATGTCAGGGCGCATAACAGTCACAATAAAGAGGTCACAAAAAAGAAAAATAGGGTCACATCAAAATACTTGCAAGTATCAGATAAAAAATTCTGGCGGCATCAAAAGAGGGGAGTTTGGATGTACAGAGGGTCACCTGGGGTACCACTTGGTAAGGTATCATTCCTATCGAGTCGCTGAGGTGCTGAGAGGGGGTAAGGCAAAAATGCGCGGCATAGTGACGGACCGTGGACGAGAGGGACAGCCGGTAGAGAAATTTGAAACTATCTGGAAAAAAAAAAACACCCTGTGAGAGTCTTGGTGCAAGGGAAACAGGGGACAGCGGGGGGGGACTTCGGTCAAGAGTGTAGACCCTGTAAATAGGACACAAGATGCCCTCTTTGTTGCAACGAGATGATCGGGGGGGGAAACAGGCAATAAAGAAGGGGAAAAGATGAAACGTTGAAACAGGACTCGGAAGGCCTTGATGACTTCCTTACTATCGGGGAAACCAATCCCACGCGAGAAAAACATCTGGGGGGTTCTGAGATAGGAGACTGAACAAAAACTTGAAGAGCTGCTGAAGCAGAGATCGGGGGGAGGGGTATTAGGGTAGACAAAGAGACAGAAAAGACGAGGAGTCACAGGGACAAGATAAACCAGGTCAGAAACGGTAACTGGGGGGTTTTCATTTAGTCTGAGGGTCAGGGAGATTTGCCTCTTAGAGGGCAGGGGTCAAAAGGAAACCAAACTAGACTCTAGCCTGGAAAAAAAAGTCATGTCATCCAAAATTATTCTCGCCCGCTATCTCGGCGGGCTCCGCACGAGGAGACAGTTGGGTGTCCTGCGGCGGCGCCTTTCCGATCAGTGTCCATTTGTAAGTCTGAATGCGCAAAATTTTCGAACATTCCTATCGGAACGCAAGGCGTGTGTACGAAGCAGGAAAGGGTGGAGGGGAACAATAGAAGTCATCGATACTACGCCGGAGGAAAGAGACACGGAACATTTCCAGGGTTGTACGAAGCGTATCGGGAAAGAAACAAGGATAGAAATTGAATAGAGTGATGCTCCACAACCAGGAAAATTCTCATCTTAAGGTCACCGCGAGACAAGCCATGTGAGGGTCTGGGGGGGGACGAGGGAAGAGAGGGAAAGTTGTTAATTGACATAACCGGGGAAAGCGGCCGTGAGCTAGAGGATCCTAGAACGGCAAGGGGCAATAAAAAGAGGGGAAAAGTAGTTGGGGACGGGGGTATTAGGAGTAAGGGTTCTCTCCGCTAAGTTGGGGGAAGAGGACGCCTGAGCCATTAGGAGGGGGGTTTGAAACAGAGGGGGTGGGATAAAAAGTGATATAAAAATCTCGATTCCTAGGGCGCCTCAAAAAAGGAGAAGGGGTTACATTCTTGTGTAAGTTCTGTCAAGTAAGAATACGCACAACGACTTAGATACAATCCGGTGCCAACGATTTTCCCCGAAAGGCGCCTGACCCAGGGGGAGAGAGAGACTAGAGTTTTTCAAAAGAATCCCAGAGAAAAAAAAAATGGTTTCTCAACATCTATGGAAATCAATAAGAAGATGAAATCGCACCTGAGGTAGCAGGTAGAAACGAAACAAAGAGGGGAGGAAAAGAACGTTCCTGGCGGTCGCGAGGATTTGGGATTCTGACTAGCCTCTCTCTTCGGCGCGCTCAATTACAGAGGGTGCTATCATGTCGGAGAGGGGAAAAACTCTCCATTAAGCGAAGGGGGGGGGGGAGAAAGGAGATCAGCGAAATGGTTTTGAATTGGGGGGGCCACTTACGGGGGGGTCAGTCTCTAAGAATAAACCCTTCAGTCGGGGAGTAGCAGATAGGTACAATGGGGCTATAAGAGAAAAAGGAAGAAGTACGAGGTTCTTCTGTGTAGAACTTCTTGGGTCGAACAGTAGATACTAAAAAGCGGGGCAGCATGGGCAGAAGCCACGCCGGGTTGAGTGGTCAGGGACGAGCCTTTACCGCCAAAATTGGACTCTCTCGCATTCCACTCACATCAGTAGCGTTTCGCGAGGAACCCTGGAGAGCCTGCAAGTATCGAGCCATTGGAGCATTATCCCACAGGGGAAGGAAGGCAAGGCCAACGTAAAAAACCGCGAAAACGGGGATCAGACTCGAAAAAACCCTGAGTGAGGGAAAATAGGGAAACACGGGGGGGCTCTTACGTTCATCGCTAATTTATACTCTAAAACTCGTACGGCCGTCGAAATTGCACTGACGAGAACGAACTGGGAAATTGAAAAAAAGACTCGAGGGACGGGACGCGTCGAGTCGATGAAAAGGTCGAATTGCTGGAAAAAGGGGGGGCTCGTCTCGTTCAAACACAAGGACTGAAGTACTTCCGAGGGGAGAGCTGATGAGCGAAAAATGAGGAGGTCAACAGCGAAATGCAAGAAGTTCCGACCAGGAGAAGGGACCATCACATCAGATCCTACTAAAGACCGGTGACTGAGCTGACCAAGGAGGGGCAACCTGACACGCGACAAAAGCTGGTCCGAGGAAAAGTTAGAGAGTGGGGATGAAATGAGGGGCGAGATGGGGGGACAGAGCTCAAACAGATGCTCGGGGTAGTGGAAATTGAGAATTTCCCCCATCAAGCGCAGGAAGGGGGGGGGGAGAAAGGTGACCAGGATGGGTGGTGACGGAACGAAGGTCAGCTAACCTCGATACGTTGGACTGCAAAAAAAAAGTGATGGTTATTAAAAAACAACCTCTCTGGGAAGAGTGTAAGCACTTGGTGGGCAGGAGCAGTGCCCAGATGTGGGGGGGGCACCATCCGGAGCTATACTGTGTCTGTAAAGGGTGCTGCAGTGTTACGGAAAAACCTTGCACCTAAGACCAGGAGGGGAAAAAGTGTTAGTAGGGGCGGCCGAGGTCATCTCTGCAATATTGGCTCCAGGCTCGAGGTTGAAGAAATACTGGCAGGAAAGGACCCACCACGAAGAATCGACTCTTCAAATACAGCTATAGATTGAACCGGCGCCGGATAGGAGATAGAGCTCCGGCTTGTGAGGAGATCTTCAATCACGTCGGACGCGTCTGCCTTCTAACCATACAGTCACAAGACTGTCGTACCTTAATGAAGCGATTCGGGTCTAGGTAATAAAATATCAGCTCCATCTTGGACATAGGAGGGTGGATACCGAACGTGCTGACGGTACAAGGGGGAATGCCTGTAACTTCTTTCGCGCTGAGGAGAAAATCACCCGATTACGGGTAAAACGACCATAGACCTCCCGGCGGAAAGTCACAAAGGAAGAGGATTGAAAATCGGAAGGGGTCTTTTAGGAAGATGCCCGAGGATAAGCCGAGAGGGGAACACAACTGGAATCTCTTATCCAGACGGGATGCCGGCGCCGCGAAATGTAGGGCATGGAGATGACAGATCTAGCAACAGGCTCCGAGATCGGGGGATAGTGGTGCTTTAACCTCAGCTCTAAAGAGGCAACGAGAATGACAACTAACGAAGAAAATGAACAGGAAAGAAAGTATTGTCGCCCCTGAGCGGAAGGGGGGTCCAGGCCTTTCTGGGCGACCGGCGCAACCGCTCGCTTAAAAGAAAGGAAACGGGTGAATTCGAAAAAAGCAGCCGGTCACTAGGGGTGGGGAACGTCAGAGATGGGGGGAGGACTCGCAGAGCTCACTAAATACGAGGACGCGACGACAAGTGTCAGACGCACCAGGCCATCTTCAGTGAAAAAAGAATCGAGGAACCAACTAACTTTTGTATTGACGAGAAAAAATGTCGTCAATGCATCGCACTCATTCAGCTGGCTTGCTCAAGGAGCGGAAATAAGAAAAAGCGCAGGTTGGAGCAAGAGGACGTACAAAACTGATAAGAGTCGGCGTCACGAGGCCGGAGGACACAGCGGAGGAAAAAAACTTTCTCAAGGTATGCAGAGGACGATCTATTCAGGCAGATCAAGTAAAAAGAAGGGCAACAGCTGAACAAACCGGCGGAAAAAGAAAAGACATGATGGCACGCCATCATTGAAGAGAGACTCAGGGGGGGAACTGGGTTCACTCTCTTAACTCAGGAAGATCGAAACCTGGCTAGCCGTAAAGTTGGTGGGTGTGAGGATAGATTTCAAAACTCGCCCGAGGCGAGGTTGGAAAAAAAAAGGGGAAAGCGTCGTTGATTGAAGGCTGTTGTGAAAGCGGTCAGGTATCTTGTCAAGCAACCCACCCCCATTCTCAAAAAAAAAAACCTCCCGCCTAAAGGGAACACACAACCGCCGCTTCGTGGAAGCGCAGTGCAATCAACGGGCAAAAGAGACAGGACTACTTCTAAGCTGTCAAACTGGAAGGGGGCCTTCAATTGGGATCAGTCCGCAATCATTTCGCAATCAGATCGACCCGGCACAGAGAGGAATGGAGGAAAGGACGAAATGAAGAAACAGCAAGAAGATCTGGGGCGTTCCACCACCGTTTTAAGGGGAAGCAAAAAACAATTACTACAAGCGATTGGGGTGGACGGGGAACGCGATGGAGGACTACGACTTGGTCGCGCCAGATCACAGCAAGGGGGAGGTGGCTGGGAGGCAAGTCACCCAGGTTTATGTCGGGAGTCAAAGAAAGATGTGGGAGTGACGGCTGTATTTAATACAAATAAACCAAAGGTAGGGGGATGAAAAGGAATTATCTAATAGACGTACAACGCCCATGGCCGAACAATACTGGGGGGAGGCCCTGCAGACAAACACCTGACAGGGGAAAATCCAGGGGAGCGACAGCGGCCCCAAAGAACGTTCAAAAAGAAAAAAAAAACAATCCCTTCGGGGTCTGGGGGGAGAAGGGTACAATCCCTTTTTTGAATCGAAAGATTCGCCGAGGGGAGGGGCGGAAAGGGAGGTGAAGGCAGGGGTAAAGAAAGACGAGCGTTCCGGGAGAGGGGGGGGGGGCGAAAAGTGTAATCTAAGGAGATCCACCCACCAGGCATGCTACGAAAAGGAGAGTGCACATGGTGAAAAAGAGGGTAAGATCGTGCAAATTTTTACTATTCGCAGCCTAAGGGAGGTTGGGGTGAATTGGTACGGTTGGGTGTATTGGAAGGGAAAGTAGCCATCAGAGGAGGTGAACCCTAAAACTTAAAGAAAACGAACGGACGGGCGAAAGGGAAAAACTGCAGAACTTGCGAGCAGATATACTACCCCAAAAATGGAATCTCAAACGTCGATGGCTGGGCTGAACAGACGCCAGCAAAGAAATCAGGCCGAAGAGAGGGCCATGACAAATAAATGGCAAGAATATCAGGAGGAGTGGTCATAAAAAGAAGAAGGGTGGGGATTAGCCGGGACAATCTTACTTGTACTTTTCCCTGAAGGAGAGAGGGCGGCGATGGCAGAATAGTTTGAAGGGGGGAGGGAAAAAGTATCGGGGTAACAGTACTCCCTTGGCGGACGCTCGACCGCCACCTAGGAATAAGTTGACAATAGAGGCGGCAAAGACCACGGGAGAGGACTTGGCCGAGAATGGGTGAAAGGGAAGAATTGGGCGGGACCCTCAGTTATCGACACCTCTTTCCACAGCAGTTGTCCACACGTGGTGACATAGGGTGCAGTTCACCTGGCAGATGGCAGAGGAGGGTGGAAAGGTGCGGAAGGAGAAGTACCGTAAGGGGATTATTCACTTGAGATTGCCCAATTCCTAAAGCAAAATTGGCGGCGAAGAGGAGAAACGGGGAAAGAGGGGAAGCAGAGTCAGGATGAGCGAAAATCGGGTTCTAAGGTGTTCATCATTGTAGGGCCCCCTCACCAAGCGAGAAGATCGTGCTCAGTCCTCGTCCCCTAACTACGGGCAAAAAAGTTTTGACCAATTGGAGTAGGGGGGGGGAAGGCTGGGCCCGACGTTGTCACCAACCACCACCCTACGACCGGTGACAGTGCTGTGCCATGCCAGAAATAGGCTGGGGGCCAGGGAGAGTATAGGCGTCAGCATTCGAATGTGTGGTTACGAAAAAAAGGAGGTCGGACCAGGTCCTTGCCATAAGCGCAGGTGGGGAGCCCAACAGAAAAATTTGCGCACTGTACCAGAGAGGAAGCAGCGGGTGTGCGAATAAGGGTATTGACACTCTTTTTCCTTGGTCAACAAAAGAGCTACGCTAAAAACACTCGTGAACAGGGGGAGAAAGGTAGTCCTTTACCAGGGGTGGAGCACAGACGGAGAGGGTAAGAAAGAGAATGGTAGGGGGGGATTTCTCGAAACTTACGGCTCCGCGAGAATCCTGTGGGAAAGGTAGTGTGGAAGGGGAAGAAAGAACGTAGAAAGTGATTGAAAGGAAGCAAGAAAGAAAGCGACTGATAGTCGGCAAAGAGGGAGGAGCGTGTTCTAGAAACCTTTATTGGGAAATAAATCAAATACTTGTGCCTCGGCCTCATGACAGTCCGTGGCGTTTGCAAACATCGAGAGAGAAGCGCCGCAGCGGGAAAGGATCGAAATCGGACGAATGGTCAAAAGAGAGGGAAGGTATTCGTACTACTAAACTCCTCTCCCACAAAAACGAGAGGGGGGAAAATACCTGAGAAGGGCAGCAAAAGGCGAATGAAAACCAAGTGCGACTCATCCCATATGTGGTTGGGAGCCATCAAGAAAGAGGGGGGTTCTCCATCGTAGAAAAATTCTCGGGAAAAGGGGGGGTCCTTAAACCCTCTCGAAGAAAAACTCAAAAAGACTGGGGAACGGCAAAAGGAATACAACCGGGCTGCAAAAATTGGGGGGGCCTAAAAGGAGGGGAAGTGGAGCATCGGCCGCGTACTTATCGGAGTCAAAGAGGTTCCGCATTCGTCTCGACCAGACGGTGAAATTCGGAAAAAGGGGGACAGCGGATCTCAGGTAAAATGGTTGGCAAGGATGTCCATGACTTGGTCCAGAGCTGAGGGGGAAAAGTCAGGCTGGTATATCGATTAAGTGCAGGTTCGGAGCTCATGGAGTCATTGGCCGATGAAAATGTATCAAGAAACAGGGCCGGACGGTTTGGCTTGCGCAGGAAGCGAAAAGAACGGTAGATGCCAGTTGAGGTTCGAAACGAGCCTGTTGAAAAAGAAAAAGCCGGAGAGGAACGACTCGACTAGAAAACAGTCACCATCCCTATACCGGCTTCTCTAAATAATGTCCGATACTGACGTACGATTACCTTGGACTTATCCAGGAGAGAAGAAACGTGGCAAAAGATGCATAGACTTTTAGAGAAACCCAAGGGGAGGGCATATTCTAGTCATAGCCAAGTGGAAGCGATAGGGAGAAACTCAATGCCTGCTCAAGGGAAAGCATCTAGCAGGCGTCGGAAGGGAAGTTCGAGTCTTTACTGGTGAAGGAGCGGACTTTAATTCTTGACCGACTCGTAGAGATCAAAATCACCGGCGGTGATTCTGACATGTCGTCCGCTTGAGAGTATGGAAACGGAGGAAAGCTTGCGTAAAACCTTCTCGGGTTACATTCATAAGCTCCTAGCTGTGGGCAACTTCATCGGCCAGCTCAGAGAAGAGAGGGAAAACCGCAGGATAGGGAGGAGGAACAAAGTCAAAGTGCAGAAACTGAGAAAAAAAAGGAAAGAGCCGATCCTCCCTAGTCCCTGGTTTCTATCTCTTTCGCTGCGGGTCAGGCCGGCGCAAGAATCCAAAAAAAAAAAAAGGAAGGAGAAGGCTGCACGTGCTCAGTGGTCTAGGGGGAAAAGAGCATGCCAGTGGGTAAGCGCTGCTGGGGTGAGGATCGCCTGCGCGGGTCGGAGTTAAGTCTCCGGCCTCCGAGGTAGGGTCGAATGGAGAAAAAAACGGGGAGAGGGGGGGATGTGTCTGAAAAAAACCTCATTTTAAAGGGGGACAAGTCTTACTTTTTCCATAGAGTGAGCTCGCGGGGGGGGGGGGACAGTCGTACGGGGAAGACCGTGAAACAAAAGACCCGAGGGATGGTGCACAAGAAAGAGGACAGGCAGAGAATATAAAGACTGATGAAATTCCAGGGCTCCTTTGCGCGCAGCGCACGGAAGAATCGACAGACTCGGAAATGAACGCGTGCTCGGAATTAAAAGGAGCCGGCGGGACTGAAAAGACGGCGGCTCGGAGAATTGTCATCAATCTGAGGAAGGCGGAAGAACAGCACCAATCAAGGGTAGGCCTACACCCCGAGGAGGTCTAAGGGGGATAAAGAATCAGCGCAAGCAGGGGACGACAGGGAGGGATACATACGTCGGCGAAAAAACTGCAAGGAGACGTGGAGAAGGGTTGGATTCTTAGAAAAAAAGCGAACCTTTTGCTCCCACGAGTCACCCGTTCGGGTCACGACAGCCATCCGTCCGGGGTGGGTCGTGTGGGGGCGTGGGCTGGCTGGGGGGCGAAGAGTGCTCCGAGAGACTGTGTAATGAGAAGAGTGGGGTTTTTTTGCAATCTTAATCCCATTAAATGATCGAAACAGGATCAACCAGCGAACACAAAACGAATAGAGATCCGTAAATATCGGGTGAAATCCTACTTGAGTCTCTGAAATCGCTACTGCACGCTCCAGATCGGGGGGAGCCCGGTGGCGGGGAACGACGAAAGAAAAAGTCAACTCATGAACCTAGGGTAAGGGGCACCCTCTCTTTACGTGAAAGGCGGCATGGGGAGGAGCACCTTTTTGCGCAGGTCCTGGCAGAGAGGAGGGGGGGAGAATTACTCGAACCGGATAGAGCTTACTGATACTTGGCGGGTTTTTGGGTGAGGAGCCTAATCGCGCCACGATGTGGTTTCGATTGAGAAGGGGGAGGTTTTCTTAGGGGAACGCAGAGAGAAGTGTCCTCACGAGACTCGCTAAAAGAGGGGTCACTCGTCCATCTGCCAGTAAAAAGCAGAGAGGAAACAACTAGTGAAGAGGAGGGGCTGGGAGTCTTGCAAGCGTCAATGTCGGGAAGATCTATCGGGAAAAAAGAAGATCGGAGGAAGGAGGACTCGCACAGAAGTTTTATCTCTCTTCAAATTCACATCGGTACGAGGTAAAGCGGGGGGGGATGGAAAGGCGTTCAAACGCGGTGGGGACACGAGAAACAAGGGCAGAAGTAACTTAAAACGCATCATAAAAAAGAGATTGTGGACTCATAGTGCGGAAACGGAAAAGAAAAAAAACGCGATGATGAAACCCATCAGGGATACTCTAGGGAGGGGGAGGGGCTGGGGGTTTAAAGATAAGTGAGGCCTTCTATAGTCCTACAACGAGCCAGGAAAGAAATTGGTGGGGTCGAATGGGGAGCAGGAGGAGGGGTTGTAAGGGAATGGGGAGTGAGTGACGGCGGTGGGCACAGGGGGGGGGGGAGGAGGGAAGCAATCATCACATTAACAAAAGGAAGAAAAAGCACCCAACTCTCAGCCTTGAGGAAGAGAAGAAAAGGCATACAGGAAAAAGGCGAAAGGCTGTCACGCTGGGGAAGAGCAAGGGGAAGGGAGGTTCAGCATCTTCACGCACTACAACGAAAGATACCCCCACATCTTGGACTAAAACTGACTAAAGGGGGGCCCCAGGACAAGAGCAGGGGGGGGGGGGTAGAGGGTTTAGTGTCCAACAACCGTGGGGCCGGTTTTCCAAAGGAGAAGGAAAACCTGCTAGAAATCCTTCTGTTTCTTCGGTTTGAAGCGCTTATGTCCTTTTTCTCTACCAGGCAAAAAGCAAGGTGATGTGTCTGGCCGGAAAACGTTATTTTGGTCAGAAATGGGGCCCGACGGGGGAGGGGGGGGAGGAGGGGGAGAGCATAGTCATAAAAAAAACAAACTGAGGGGAAGTAAAATGACGCCGTCAAGCACGGCGCCCTTTCCTACGGGAAAATAACTGGGTGAGACAATAGACAAAAGACCAAGTGCTGGTGAAACAAAGCCGGAGAAAAATAGAGGTCTGAACTCGTTCAGAAAAAAAATGAAGTGCCGTATCATTGTTGAGCTTTTTAACCCCCTTTTCACGAAAATACGCCTAGGGAGGGGGCAACAGGGGTGGGGAGCGTATCGTCCATCCATCCGCAGAGGGTTGCAGGAGGGAGAGAAAAGCAGTCTTTATCAAATCTCTGCAAAAGGCCGAAAGTCTCCTGGGAGGGGTGCCCCAGTTGGGAAGGACGTCGGGCAAAAGGCGGAACGGGGGGGGGGGAAGTAACTTTTTGGTTTCAAACAGGGAATTCCCTCTAACCCCGTCCAATCAAAAATCGCTGCCCTTTACAACGCGGCCTCGCGAGGAAAGAGAGAAAAAAAAAAAAAACGAGGTCAGGAGAGGGAAAAGGAATGCTTTATTGGTTTACATTCCAGAAGAGGACAGCCTGCACAACTGGCAACTAGGGGGATGGGTCATCATCGTCTGGGGGGGGGGAATTCGCCGGGGTGCAATGGGGGACAGGAATGGTGGATTGAAAGTCAAAAGGAGCGGATGTCTGAAGTGGAGGGCTCCCTAAAGAAAAAGGAAGTCGGAGCCGCGGTGGGAGAGAGGAAACGCGTACTAGAGAAAGAAAAGGGAAGGAAACCTTGTGCTCTTTCCTCGTGAAGTGCTTCAAGGAAGCTGCCCTGCGTTCAAAAAAGGGATTCGAAGGGGGGGACCCGAACGAGCCAGGGGGAAAAGCGTCCAGAGGGTTAAAAAAAACGGCTGGGCAAAGAAGGGGAAAGGAAGTCGCGGGGAGGCTTCGGGGAAGAAAGGAAGGAATTCGGACTTCTTAAACCACGAGGAGAAGAGAAACTCGTGTCGGAAAACGAAGAGGAACTGCACCAGTAAAGAGGCTTGATGAAAAGGCGGAGGGTTGGAGAAAGGAGAATTCCCATGCCAAAGAAAAGCTGATGCTCCTACGGCATAAACGAAAATTGAAATTTTTACATTGATTCGTATTTGGGTGAAGACCGTTTTGCAGACGTGGATATTCGACCAAAACATATCACGAACTCATAGCCGTTATCAATCGATGAAAAAGTAGAGAGCCACGAAAGAAGGGGGCAGACGAAGTCGCCCTTGGGGTGTCGCGGAGGGGCGAATCTTTGTCCCCAGAAAAACATAAGGAAGGTCCTGGGCTCTCCAGGAAGGGCCCAACAGCAAAAGATTTGAGCATTCCTATAGTCACAGGAAGCAAGAAGTGTTGAAGATCGGGGGGGGGAAAAAGGGAGTTGAACAACAATTGGTAGGGGGTTGATCGATCGCGACCGGGATTTCGTGGCGCGCACGAAAGTCATGGGGGGAAGAAGAGGGATCGGGGGATTACAGAAAGGTCTTTATTAACTCAACCAAAAGAGAGGAGGGCGGGGAAGTCAAAAGGAGAGCAGCCTGGTGGGATTGGTGCCGAGAAAGGCATTCGACTTGAGTTACAGTGAGGAGGCCCGTCCGGGGGTACGAGAACTAATTAGTCTTCAATCAGAAAGAGGCGTTATTGACGGTGGAGAACCGGGCCTTTTAACGCGCGGAAAGTTGGGGGTCCCTAACGTGTTTTCGGGTGGGAGGGCGAGCCTGAGAGAGACTTAAGGGGGGGGGACGTCAAATAAATGGCACGAAGTTTCGGGGGCGTGTGTAGGGGGGTTCTGTCAAAGAAATGCCCACCCTCGCGGATATGAAACAAGGGCTCCGAGAGTGGGCCCCGATTACCTCAATGTCTTGGGACTCAATAGTTTTTCATACTCCCATAGCACAAGGGGGGTTCGAAATAGGGGGGTACCGTTACTAGTAGAGATGAAAAACTCCGCATACGGAGGTCTAAGCACCAGAGGGGAGGCAAAGCAGAAAACCCTTTGGACCATGAAGTAGAAAAACCGTGATATCACTCATCAAGTAGGATCTGGCGGGAAGGGTCAATTAGAATCAGGGAATCATGCTTTCTCAAAACTCCCTTTTCAATAATGGAAGAGGAAATTGATGGGACACTGGTGGGGGGCGCATTGCATACAATGTGGAAAGCGTCTGAGGAACCTTCGCGGTCTAGAGATGATTGAAACTGGACCCTATAGACTAGAGGAAATTAAGAGGTGAGATGGGCGAGGGAAGAAGTGGGAGCTATAGCTCAAAAAGCTGTCAATCGCTCATGTTTTATAAAGCCTGGGTGAAAGCTTCGAACGTAAGACAGACTCGACTCTGAAACCGACGAGAAAAAGGAGTATAACCTTCTTTCTGCGTATGTAGAAAGGGAAGATAGCGAGCCTTGAGCGGTATCCATGGGCGCCAACGTGGCAGCGGAACCTCGAACCGGGGGTCTCGCAAAACACAAGGAGGAGGGAGGGGGGGAAAGAGGTATAAATTTTCTTTCCTTGTACCACAAGCACTCCTCTATCTACATTTCCTGAAACTCAACGGGATCGAAGGTCGTGGACTGATAGCTTCGGAGGAGATTGAAGGGTCTAAGGGGACAGATCTGACTACCCGCGCGTGGCATGTTACATGTCTTACGATGTGAATCGAGGGAAACCAATCCTTTGCAGAGGGCGGCGCACAGCATAGGAAAAATAAGAAAAGGGGAGAGCAGTCAACACAAAGGGACACGCCCCCCTAGAAGAGGGGGCCTGATACCTGGAAAAGTCATTGGAAGAGGCAAGGGACAAACACATAAATAACTGATCTTACCCTAGGTTGGGGTGCACCGAGAAAACCGGGTGGGAGATTCGGAGAGCAGGGAGGGGGACAGCTGTAAGATATCGCTCTTAGATTGCGCATTAATGTGATGGGGAAACCAAAGAGCAGCATGGCCCGGGTTGGAGGAATTCGAAATCTCTTGGGTTTGGACTTGGTTCATAGAAGGACGGTCAGATTTCATCTAAACTGCTAAATGACGGGGAAGGGGGTACAGTCGGATTAATTGGAGGAAAAAAAAAAGCTCTTGTCGTAGCAGATGGGGACAGCGCTTGCGATTAGATCGGGGGGGGGGGGGAATACTTCTACGAGGGGGGGGAGGCAGTCTCTACGGGTACAAACCGGCCTCCACTCTGTCGTTGCCTTAAACATGGCAGAGGACGGAGAGTTGATCATGCTCTATTTTTCAACATGAATGGCAGGCGGCCGGGGACAAGTTCTCAAATCGGGCAAAAGGGGAAGCGAGCAGACTTCAGTCGGGCATCGATCACCTGAATGAGGATCTCGCTCACTCGTTTCATCATTTAAAAAGAACGGCGACTCGTCTGGAGAGGAAAAAGAAAATTCACCATGCTGCAGATCGCGAAACCGGACGCACGAAGAGAATGTCTTGGGGGAGGATCGTAAAGGGGCCAAATGGCGAGGGGAGGGGGGAAGAAGAAATCCAGCACTGGTCAGGAAGCCGAAAGAGGGCCGAAGCTCTCTATGTTTGCGACCATGCAAGAAAAACCTATAAGGGTAAACGTACATACGGCCTTAGGACAACGACCTCAATAAGGGAAGCTAAGGGGGGGGGAGTGGGGGCACAATGAAATATAATTCCCATACCAAGGAAAAGGAGAAATATCGCCGGCTAAAACAAAGTTCTCCGAGAAGAATAGCCGGCGCAGCCAGAAGGTCTTGCGAAAGATGACAGGAAAGAAATTCATGGTCCTATCTAGTATCGTTGGGGGTAAAAGGGGAAAGAGTAAAAATCACAAGCATCTCAGTGACCCGACAGGAGAAGTAAACCCAATTAAAAGCGGGTAGGCCTTCTCATAGGGTCCAAATGGGTCTCGCTGGCTACTGGTTGGAACAGAAGAGCCTTCTCTGGGAAACAGGGAGATTCTGGAACTTGTGAGCGGCTATACCTCACGGGGGGTCGGATTGCGAGGGAGTTAGGAGTCTCAGTCTCACGGATTCTGGGCCGGGCTAGAGAATAATTTTAAAGACGCTACGAAGGGAAATTGTTAAACTCTTAAAACTGGGGGCATATTGCTGGTCGTCATCTTAATGGCTATCAGGCTTAGGAGGAGAGCAGTCAGGATTCCGCTTCGCGTGAAAAGCAGAAAGCTCAAGGTTGCCTCAGGAGAAAGAGTTCATCGGTCTTCTTTCGTCGGCGCGTTCTTGAACCAGGCGCGGGGGAAGATGCGCCGTAAACTCGTACAGGACAGAAACACGCAATAGGATTTCTTCTCGACAGAGACACAGGCGGCACCAAGAAGAGTATGCACGAACAGAAAATTGAGATACTCGTGGGAGTTAGGTGCTTGAAATCGATGAGAAAACTGGCGGGGTATTGAAGACATAACTCCTATAGGGGTTTTGTGGTCTATCTTTTCACTCGACGAGTTTTGGTAAAGTGGCAGAGAGTTCGTGGGACGGTTAGAACGCGTGAAAGGGAAGGAGGGGAAGCAGGGTCCGAAGCACCAATCAAAAAACCACCAACCCGTTCTACGCTCAGGAAAGGGTCCAAAAGAACTTCGCAAGTCGGCATCGCCGGTGAAAAAGACCGCGGGGGCGGGGGGCTGGAAAAAAGAAAGGGTCTTCTGCACCCTTCAACTTGGGATAACGCAATACATCCCTCCCATTAAAAACACAAGACGGCGAATCGTGTTCGTTAACACCAGGGGGGGTGTACAAGGACTTCAGCCACCTCTGAAAAAAAAATGCGTTGGGGAGAAAAAGGTTGGAAAAAGCGCTTGGGGGTCCTTTTTCTCCCATCAACCCCAAGGTGGAGGTCATCCTTCACCATTAGGGTGCGGGAGGAATGGGGAGGGGGTTGAAAGAGATGTCGCTAAGAGCTCACAAACAAGGAAGGTAGTATGAGTAGAGGGAATACACCGGAAAGAAAAGAGACCATGTCGAAGAAAACTTTTTTGTTGAAACCAATAACATCAATTTACCCTTCAGTCTAGGGAAAAAATATAATCCAGTGTCAACACCGAAAACAATCTCCGAGCCAGATTGTTAGTAAGTGGGGGGGGGAGATCGTACAGGACCACGGTGGGGGTGCCGACGACTTCTCCTATGGGGATGTGTAATTCAGGCGGACATCCGCTTATTCGAGCGTAGGGACTAGGGGGCTTACTATAACCACGACTTGGCGAGTCTCAAGGCACGGAGGGGGAGAAAGTGAGAATTAGGAACTGGAGCGGTGAAAGAAAACTTAACGAGTCAGACAGTCTGCTTTTGTGGTCAGTGGAGGCGGTTGGGAAGGGGGAGAACCTGATCAAGCGGCAGAAATCGGTTAACCGCAATCACGGAACATCGAGGAAATCAATCTCCTCGGTCGGAAGCCAAGTAGACGACACCCCAAAATCTCTGAGTCTCCAAGACCGGCGCTTGGGCATGGGAGGGGCAATAACGGCACCTCATTCAAAAGGGGACATCACCTACTCATCTAGGATAGTGCGGGGGAGTCATCGGGGGGGCATGAGTCCGCCGTTGCAAAGCCTGGGACCTGAGGGTTATGAGAATGACGAACTAGGGGGGGTTCGCTTATGGGCTTAGGTGTTGAGGGGCTCCCTGATTAGTGGAAGTAAGCTCTTTTTAAAACTTAATCCTACAGTAAATGACGATCGAGGCGAAAACCCTTGGCGCGTAGGAAGCGGGACCTTTATCCTAAAGTGGGGGCCTGAGGAGAAGAAAAAATGGGTTCTACAATTTCGTTGAAACCACTCTTTCTCAATCGAGGATTGCGAAACCTTTAGATTTCAGATTAGGGACCAGGGGCGGTCTACCTTCCACTTGGGAGGGGGAGGAGGTCCTTAGATCTTCTCCAACCGGAGAAAACAGCGCTACAATAGTGGCTACGGATTGATGCAAACACTGTACAGAGCTTAAAAGCGAGATAGGGGACGATATTTTCTCCCACGCCAAGGGCGCCAAGAGGGAAGGGGCGCACACGCTCGCAACGAGCCGGCTTCTCCGCTATTTCAATGGGGGTTTGTGGAGTCGGTGGTTCTGAAGAGTGTGTTGCAATCTTAGAGGGGGGGAGGGGCAGAAGCCACATCGATCACTATCGGATCGTTCATATCTTCGTGGGTCATGCCAAAAGGGGGGCTTAGCAGGCGATACTCGGGAGTCTAAGAGAGAGGACCATTGGGTGCTCGGTCTATCTGTCTATGGTCCAGGGGACCTCGGAGGGCCCACGAAAACCAATTTGGGGGAGAATTCGGAACATCATCGAGTGGGGAAAAACGGATTGGGGACCCCATTTTGAGGGGGTCTAAACGAGCAGAACCTGAAATCGAACAATGCGCACGGACGAATTTCCAGGGGTGTAATCCGGGGAGGGAATCTGTAGAAACTTTCCCATAGTTGGGGGGGGACTCAACGACCTTCGGGGCGACCGTTCGCGGCAGAAGTTGAAGTTTTGGGGGGGGTGTACCGAAAGAAATAGAACAGGGGTTGGAACATGTCGCAGCACAGGAAGCTCTCTCCTCTAGGTCGACTTTGAAGAGAGGCCTCGTTTGGAAGGAGGGGAGATAGGCCTTTTGCTAAGTCTCTCACTTTTTACCTGGATGAAAGGTTCGGGAAAATAGGAATGAGATCGGAAGAAGCCTCTGGAAAAAGAAATCCATTACTAAGGGCGCGGGCACATAGTGGGGTCAGTGAAAAGGACGAAGCACATAGCTCGAGAGGGGACCGGGACTCTAGGCACCCATTCCTGAGAAAAGACATGCCTCTCCAAATGTGTTAATACGCCAAATACACCTCGTTTGGCGCGAGAGAAAACGTGGCGATTATCCGGAGAAAGGGGAAAAATCGATCGTAGAGCTAACAAAGTCGATGAACTCCACCCTGAAATTGAGTGAAGGGGGGGAATACCTTCGGATGAGAAAACTCGGCCGCATAGGAATCTGGTCAGGGGAGGTCAGGCAGCTAGAGTCGTGACTGAGGGAAAAGAAAGGTTATGACTAATTGCAGCGGGAGGAAAAAATCCCACTTGTTGAGTTCGACTGAGGTGGGCACGAGAGAAGTGGGAACACTTCAGATGGAGTTAAGGTGAAAATGTCCGAAAAAGCTACTTTATTTTACGAGATTTGAAAGGGGAGTGGCCATTATTGGGGAGATCAGGTCAGCGGAAAAGGAGGTCCTACAAGTTCATCATCAAGCTTGGGGTGGAAACTTTCCATTTCTAACTTAGAACTACACGGATGCCGTCCCCGAAAGTCAGAAAGTTACGTTTACGGCTAAGGAAGGGGGGCAGTAATATTGCGTGTCCTTTAATGAGGCCATGGTATCTTGTCTCAAGTGCAAGCGGCGTCTACCTGTTGATCGCAGGGCGAGCAACAAAAAAATGGTATAGTTGAAGGGGAAGGTCACTGCCACTAGGGCGGAGAATTTATCTCAGGGACTCTCTACTGCCGGCTCGACATGTACGGAGAGAAGGTATCGAGGGAAGGGGGGACGGCTACTTCTAGTATTATGGGATGGGGGAATTTCTATCAAGTCAAACTTCGGCTGACCTTGGGTAATGCCGACTGTGCGAGCAAGGGAACTCCAAATCCTTTCTGCCCGAACGCGAAATCGCTAACATCCAATCCCATATCGTTCCCATGAACTTTCAAACTCCGAAACTCCAGAGAAGGGGAAAAAGATATCACAAGTCGGGGACAGAAATGCGCCTACAAATCCGCTGAAACTTGGGAGGCACAACCTGATTGACCTACAAGGTGAAGAGTTCTGACTCTCTCCAACTATCCCTGAGAGTGGCTCAGTTCGGAAGGGGTATGGCCAACCGAAAAAAATAGACATGTGCCCAGGGGGGGGGGGAGAGTGGGGCCGCCGGTGGATTTACTAGAATGAGAAAGAAAGCTCTCTCTCTCGGGTCTATTTCTAAAAGAAAGCGGGATATGGGTCGGAATTAAAAAAAATCTCAATGGAACAGTCAGCAAGGGTAGGAGAAGAGGCTTAAATAGGGGTTTGAGTTAGCGTATCTGCAGGAGGGTGCGGAAGTCGTACTTAAAGCGGAACTACGAAACTGAGGGATGTTAATTCTCTTCAACAAACGGCTAGTTATCTCATTCTTCTGGAAGAGAGGAACTGGGGACTGGTCGTCGGCAGGGACACAAGTGCGGACGCGCTCCAACGGACCGAGAGGGGAAATCCTATTATCTGGGAGGTTGCAACTGCGTCTATTATAGTCTATCGCACGCGGGGAGGGCGAAGAGGCACTCAAAACGTCGACGGCGTTCTTTCCTAGCACCAAGAAATGAAAAAGGCTGCAAGCGAAAAAACTATTTCAAAAAGCAAATAGACCAGTTGCCTAGCCGGCATACTTCGTCACATGCAGGTCTGCCTTTCCATGTTCAAACGAAGTCGGGCATCAACTAGGGGGAAAATCACCCCGAGGCAGGTACAGCACATAAATCCCGGCTCGGAAAAAAAAACCGATACAATCTGGACAAAGGTTGCGTTCAATGCCGGAAAAGGAAAGACAAAGATCGACCAAAGATCTACCGAATCGAAAAAACAAAAAAGGGGCGCCTAGAGCCCGCCGAGAAGAGACAAGGCTCCGAAATGATGTATAGAAGGACAGCGTACTTTCACCTGCTCGTGATCTAGGGTTGCTGCCGAAAATATTACATCGCATGACAAGAAGCTAGGACAAAATTGACAGAGGACAGAGGGCTGCACTCGCGATAGTCTTTGAGAAGAAAGCGTCTTTATCGCGAGTAACCGGTCCAGGGAGTAGGAAAATACTGTACCGGTTTAGGAGACTATAGAAGAAAAAGAATGTGTCTTATGCTTTGGGGGTCTAAAGGGGAAAATCTCATACTGCAAGGTACCTGGGAACCGGGGGAAGCTGCCAGGTTCATCGAGGGAAACCAGACAGTAATAGGGCTGCGCGGGGAAAGCTGGAAAAAAAAGGGAGGGATCATCTCTGGAAGGGCGGAAGCGAGCTGCTCAATGACTCGCTAAAGTTGGCTCTAATCGAACTTCTCATCTGCACGGTAAGCGCAGGAAAGGAGGCGTGAAAACGGACGGACTGGAAAGAGTGGAGCCGTAAAATCATCAAAGAGGTCCTCACGCGGCATTCTCAGTAAAATAGGGGTCAACAGCGTGCAAAACGGACGGAAGAAAAAAGAAGGACAGTCCAATTGGGGGTCGCTACGTGGCCGGGTGAAAAAAGTGAGGGGAAATAGCGTGCTGTAGGCTGATATTTACAAAAAGAAGAAAATGAATTCAGGGACTATTTTTGGGTTTTAGTCAGAATCTGTGCAGGACGGCTGGGTTTTTTAGGAAAGAGTTCGGGGGGTGACGGCTGGTTAAAATAGGGAGGAGATTGGCTCAGTGTGCATCCCTGAACCTCTCATCAACCGGCTCGTTCTGTACAAACGGAAAGCATGGGGGTAACCGAGACCAGAAAGTAATCAAGGCTTGTCCTCGCAGGACGGAGCAAGAAGGGAGGGGGGTGGATCTGTCATGAGGGAAAAAAAAAAGAAGTGCGACCGTGGCTGTATTACCTGAAGACTGCCGCCCAGAACAAACCTCTTATAATCGTACGTGACAAACCACCGGGGAACTTGTCCCCAGCGAGCCCAAGGGAAGAAAAAAAAAGGGGGAGATTGTTAGGAGTTTGAAAACTGGAAAAGGATAAGGGGGTCACCATTCACGGGGTTAAATCGGAGTGCACTTCACCCCCGTGAGGGATGTGGCGGACAGTGGCGCTGTGGGCGGAAAAGGCGATTGAGCTGGAAGGACAAAAACCAGCGAAGGGGAAGGAAGAAGGGTATCGATACCAAAGAGCGAAAAGGAACCATAAAGGGTGAATTGGGAACACTGACAGTCCACAGGGGGATGGAACAAAATGGGGGGGGCAGACAACGGAGTAGGGGTCCCTCCGAGTTCAAACCGACTACCCAAGAGGCACACCGGGTGTATCATTTGGGTGGCTTGGGAAAACGAATGGGTTCAACCAGGGTCCTGATGAAATGCTGTTCTTAATGCGCGTCCCTCCGCAAGGAGCTGTCGGGAGAACTTAGGCGAAATGAGTCGGGACGATACGCACGCGGCGGCATCCGGCAAAGGCAGGAACAGTCTTAAGGGCAAAAACTTGACTTCTCTTAATAAGGGACGGTTGGGCATTGGCAAGTTTGGGGGGGTGGTCTGGAGAAGACCGGAGAAAGCTCAGAAAAAAAAAAAATGAAAAACGACGTAAAAATGACACGAAACGCTCTACAACAAATGAAAACTCGATCACCTAACGACACCAAGATCTTCCAGGAGAAAGAAAGGAGGGGCATGGGCGGCAAGAATAAGCCCTCAAGCCTCAAAAGAGGAACACACCTAACTTCAACTCGGATCGAATTTCGGTCTTCTATTGTTTGGGTGAAAGCTTGGAAATGATGTTGTGAAGGTGGAGTGCCGACTCAACGATTGAGGATGAGGGGAGGAGTTTACTTTCTGAAGATATGCTTTTAACGGGACTAGACGAGAGGAAAGGCCGACAGAATGAGAATTGAAGAATCCGGTCCAACCCTTGCACGATCTTGCGTTTTAGGGCAAGCATTGCCTGCGTTAGCATCAGTGGACTCACAGTACACTCTTGACAAAAGCAGTCATAGGACTGGGGCTCTATTCTTTCACCGGGAAGCTTGTAAAATCGTCTAGAATGCAGTAATTCGTGGGGACGGATGCCTGAAGATCAACTGCGAACCAATGCCGCAAGAATAGAAAACACGAGAGAGGTAGGAAAGAACCGTCGTAGAGCTAGGGCTGGTTGGGTACTGTCGGCCCCATCCTCGGCCAGGAGCGAGCACGGACTCATCTATCCCCTTTGTAAGTTTCAGGGGTCAGGGTTACTGGAGGTCCTTCATTTTTCGTAGGGGACTGTCCATCCACAGCGGATCAGAGACTCGAGCAGGTCGGTAGGGACCTGCGTCATCGCATGAAAGAAAAATAGGCGGGGGGGAAGGGAGGAAGATAAAGGCAGGTCTCAGCTATCTCCCTTTTGGGAAAAGGCTATTGGTCAAATGTCCTTTTCAGCTCTGAAGTTGCCCAACCGCAACATTGGCGAGTTGAAGAATTGCAGACAGTCGGGGCGGGGAAGAAGGGAAATGGGATGGAGGTTCAAATCATCGGGTGGTTCGCTTGGCCGAAATGGGCAACCAATTCTTTGAATTCGCACACGGGCCCTTACAGGGTTGTACGCGGATATATAAACAAAAGTGATGATCGTTATTTATTCCTCGAAAAGAGAGGGGCGGCAGGGCGTAACCGGTCAGAGCGAAGCTATCAACCGATGTCCTTGTAGAAGGGAAGACGCGTCGACTGGGATTGGACAGGGAGGCGAAAGCAACAAGGGGGAGACAAGATCCTGATCCTATCGATGCCTGTTATTATTTCGTCAGAAGTGGGAGGCTGCGAACGCATTTTCACGGACACGGCCGACTGAAAGGACATTTCGGGGGCAAAATCGGAGATATGCGAGAGGGGGTGGTCACAGTACAAAAAAAAGTCAAGAATGGACCTATTTTAAGGTAAGGGAGGGGGGAAACAGGGGGCTAATCGACTGAATCACCAGAAAGTATACCGAGCCGAGAAATTCACAATTAATCAGAGAAGAAGCACATCTACTCTCCACATATAGGTTTGTTACATCAATTAACCCGCATCCAAAAAAAGGGGGGCCCATAGATACCGTACTCGGAAAAGAGGATTTAAACTCGCTCGCGCAGAGGGGAGGAAAAACTCAAACCACGCATTAGAGGCTCCACGGCCATCTCTTTATGTGGGAAACTTTCGACCTGCCGAGAAGGCAGATACGGATCAGGCGCGCGGGGGAAAAGGACCGAATCTTCAGGGGAAGGAAGGGGAAACTCCCCGGTTTGACTTTCGTTTCTCAAGAAGTTACTGACTGGGGGGGGACTCAGATATCAGGGCAACCCTTGAGTCTTGGGAGGGGCCCAGGGGCGGACTCAGGTTGTTACGATTATCCTCGGGTCCAGGAATATTGGCTCCACGGCTCTCACGCGGGCCTGAAATGGGGGAATCATAAAGGACGGTTTGATCACTATCAAGGTTCCGCATTCGAGAGTAAAAGACTACTCGAACGAGTGAGGGAAGGCCCCGACCTGATAAAGGCGGTTGAAAACTAATGCAATGTTCGATAGGCTCCCTTCGAAACCAGTAGAGCCGGCCGGGGCAGCTTCCCTCGAAACGGTGATAGG
>Ga0179591_1331105_pt1 | contig 28479 bp, 23 predicted proteins | sample CZOMad2_1_08_16f_FD_182891 | JGI IMG/M metagenome (GOLD analysis project Ga0179591, IMG submission 182891) | Vadose zone soil fungal communities from Angelo Coast Range Reserve, California, USA - CZOMad2_1_08_16fungal (PacBio error correction) | ecosystem: Environmental > Terrestrial > Soil >...
ACTCCTTCAGGCTGACCTGTTCGTGGCGCAGAAGACGGGTCGATGCTTTCTTGAAGGGACTCAATCGGGTTTCAAAGAGAGGAAGGTTGGGGGAATGTAAGAATGAGAGCCTTAAAAATAAGGAGGAAAATGACCATTCGCTATTAATGGATTCTCACAGGGGAACATCAAAACAAGGGGAGCCAATGCTGCAAGGTAGAGAGTGCTCCTTAAAGAGGGGGCGTGAGAAAGTTTCGCGGGGCGGGCTATTACGGCAATGCCTCTAGTATGAGAGTCGGGCTAAGGGACAGAATCAGGGGGGGCAGCGGGAGAAGGAGAAGTATCTGTGAAAGAATGTGTCGAGTGCGTTCACAAACGAAATCATGAGACGGAATGGAACTCGCGTTCATTGAGCGGAAGGGCTGATGGGAAGGAGAGCCAGTGCACAAAGAAACAAGACCAAAGGACCGTTTCAGGAAAGGACTTTGCACCGAGCGGAGCTAGACGGAGTGCTGAGGGGGATGGAGTGTGGGGTAACCCGCTGACCTTACTATGACTAAGTAGAAACCCCCCAGAAGAGGGGGAGCATTGGGAGGAGCAAGGAAGGGGCCGGCTGGAGCATCTTTCTTGACGAGAAGGGGAAGGACGTGCTAACGGCGTAAGAAATTGGACTGGAAAACTCGCATTATCGGTTAATTGCCGTGAGGGAATGGGACAGACGAGCTGGGCAAGAGAAAAAAGTTTACATGTTCCCCGTGGCGGAGGTGGGGCACTATATGGTGGTCACACGGTCCACGGCAGAAAAAACAGCTCCTGGCCTCTACTGCCGCAAGGAAAAATAGTGAGTCAAAGGGGGCTCAGGGTGGGATAGGTAACTTGTCCCTGTTGCTGGGGGGAGGAGCCCGTTGGAGCCGCGCCCGTGTGGGTACGCATACCGAGCGGGAAACGGAAGCATCGAAATTCTGTGGAAGGCATACTTGCAGGGAGCACGCTTTAAGCATGTCTCACTAGCCATGGCGAGGTGGGTAGGGCTAATGAGTCCCACAGTCTAGGAAGCTCGAGGGGACCTCTGAGGACAAGACCCGCTACGCCGAGCAATGAGTCGTATAAAGAGGGAGTGTTGCCTGAACAGTTACATGGGTTGGGGAGAATACACAAAAGTCCAAGGGGGTTTCAAATAGGAAGGAGGACTATATGTAGGTGGGCCGGGCATCAAAAGACAATCCTCAGGAAAATACGATGGTGGAGAAGAAGACGGTCGGGGAGAGGAAAAAAGAAAACTATCCCCAGCTCAACGATAATTATGGAGAACGACGAGTTTGTGCTCTTAACCTACTTGAAGAACAGAGATCTACCGGTCAGGTGAATGGAAGTAGCGCCTAAGGGAGAAGGAGATGTCTCACAAACAACATGTGTGGGTGGGTGGGGGTGGGGGGGGGTGGAGGTTAAAAGAATCTTCTCAATGGGGGGTCGCTTGATCGTCAAGGGGGAGGTAGAACTCTGGGCGGTCCTCGATTAGAGGGGTCGCCAGAAATGAAGTAGGATGAGATTAGCGGTTGTCTTTGGGTAGAAAAGAGTGGTCTGCTCTGCCAAAGGTAGTATGATTGTATGTATGCTCAGAATCATCCACGAGATCGAAAATAGGCGGGGGCGCTCCTAGGAAGTGAAAAGGGGCTGTATCAGGGAGAACGGCAATCGTTCTGCTTCAACGGATATGTTGAGTGAAAGCCTTCGTCACGTTAAATAGAGGTGTTCCGCCGGTTGACACAGGGGTCCGATTGTCCGGAAAAGATTGGTCTATGAGTCGAAAAAAAGGCATGAGTTATCTCAGTCCAGCGGAACACTCAGGTCCGTGCGGAAGCCTCAACCCGGAAGACTCAGAGGAAGGGATCTCAGTAAACCGCTGGGCCCGGAACGATAGGGATCCGCACCAAAGCTCCTTCAGCGGTCGAGAAACGGGGGGAAAAAGAAGACGGGGGGGATGTGGAGAGCACTCGTGTTTGAGAAGGGAGGTCTGAAAGTAACGGAGAAAGTTGTGGCTCCTTTCAGATATTTGTAACGGAAACCAAGTAGGATGTTGGTTTCGCAAGGGGAAAAGTCGGTTAAACAGGAGGGGTGCTGTATTAAGCGGCCAGGAAAAAAATCCAAATGTGGGGGGAATGGGTCATTCCCCGGGTTGGGAAGGAGTAGGGTAACTAGGAAGGACTGTTTCGTAGGGAAGTCTCCCCGTAGACTGCTCGTGCACGAAGAGGGGACACCGGGCAAAGCAAGTGCAGAGGAGGGGAGAACGGTGTTGCCTATGTCTTAATCCAGGTGAGGGGAAACAGCTTGTTCATCACCTGAACTAGGACCAAATCGTGATCATTGGGAGGGAAGTCAGGTTGGTGAAGAAAGCCCTATCAGGGAGGGCGCAAACCCTGAGGGGAAGTCCGTCTCCGGTCTGTGATTTCGATTTGGTGTTTACCAAACAAAACACATCCTCCATAAGATCAGGTCGGCAGGGAGGGGGGGGAAGGATTACTCCGGGAAATAGGCATAGATCGGAGACAACTCGAGGCGGACCCTCCTTCATCTACAATGCAAGTTTTGGAGAAGGGAAAACGTAGGGCCGTTGGGTCAGAGACGAGCACCGGGCCGGGGTGTGTATAAGGGGGAGGGTGGAGGCAACCACGTGTGCAGCATCGGTTGAATCCCCTTTTTCTAACTGAAGGGACTGTACGTTTAACGGGCTAAGAATCCAAAGTAAAGGAATTTGCACAACCCGGAGGCGCCCTATGGCAACAGAAGGCTGAGACGAATAGGGGTCAGCCACGAGATGCCGTAAGACGGGGGAAGAGGGATCAGTGATCGTACGGGACTTTAAAAGCCCCGCAACAGCGGCTGGGCCCGACTCCAATGTGTGGGGGAAGACTTTGGGAACCGGCGATACGGACAGCTAGAGGATAGCTCGGACGAAGAGAAAAGGGGAGAGTCATCCATTCCGAGGAACCGAGCCTCTATCCAAAAATTGGGGGCTAAACTTCAGTCGGGTGCTATACGACTAGGCTCTTGGTTCGAAGAACTGACTAAAAGGGAATTAGGACCTTCCTCAGTCAGTATCGTCTCGTAAAACGGGTAGTTGGCTTCTGTTACACCAGGTATAGATAACATCGGTGAATTAGTAGGAGTCCCAAGGCGGAAAACACGTCTCAAATAGGGACATGTGGTCTACGGGAAAAAGGTGGAGAAAGAAAGGGAAAGAATTTACGATGTCCTCTAATGGGGCAGTGGTAGGGAGAAAACATCGTCCCGAAGGAGCGGGAATTAAGGCGGGGGGACTATATCGACTGCAATTATTCTAGACTGAGGGAGGCTGTGAAAAGAGTCGAGTTGTCTTAAACGCTTCTCTTAAAAGCAGAGGGGGTAACACAGTGAGAAAAGAGGTTGGGGCAGAGAATACAGAAAAGGGACTAATTGAAACTGAAGAGCAGCTTTGTATCGCGTGAAGCTAGGAAAGAGTGGAAAAATGGTCTTCGTGACACAGCGTAGGAGACAGTACTGACCTGGCTAAACATTGGAGCTTGATGGAAGGTCCTAAATCAGTGCGACTGCGACCTTAGAGATCTTGTCGAAGGACTCTGTAGCTTGAGGGAGAAAAAATAAGCACGAAGGTATTTTGGTGGGAGGAAATAACAGTGTTTGTTGGTCAGGTCGTGGGGAGAGAAGGGACGGAGGCAAGAGAAAGGACAAAATTCAAATGAGGGAGAAGGGATTAGGGACGCTAGCTTTACCTTTTAGCCGGGAATGGATGTAGTAGGGTCTTCTTCATATAGGTTCAGGGAATCCCGCATCGTCGGGAAATTCAAGAAGATGAATTCTTGACGGATTACACTTTCGAGGGGTAGCTTATCAGTGAATCCTAAGTAGGGGTTCCCTCCGTATGCTTCTTTAAGAAGAGGGAAGTGCCCTAAAGAGGCCTTGATAGCAGAAATGAACTTCGCCTTAGGAATGACTGTTTATGTGATGTATTATAATCTTCAAAAAGCTACATCTGGGCCCGCGTTCAATGCAAAATTAGAGAGAGAGAAAGAGAGTTGAAATCGGCCTTCTCTTAATGGGTGTCCGACATATTGTTAATTACTCTCAGCGTGGAGAAATTAGCAGAAATAATCGAGTTTACAGACGTCGAGGGAAATCTTAAAGGGTCAAAGGATTTCCCGTGTTTCAATCAAAGTAATAGGTGTTGTAGAAGCAAGTTTTTTCGGCACAGAGAATAGGGATGAAATAAGAGCGAGCGTACCAAATGGGGGCGGGAAAAAAAATCTGAAAAAAGGGTGGCACTCGGATTCGCTGTCCTTTCAAAATTGTTTCACAAAAAGTGATGGCACTGAAGAGGAACCTAAGGATAGGGAGAGTCGGCACTAAGAAAAGCTGACCTCTGGTGGGAAAAAAAGAAAACGACCTCAACTGGTTGGGGGGCCTGTTGTTTCGCGATTCACCGGTAGTGGGCTACTAAGGACGGATAAATAAGGGGGTTTAAGACACCGTCAACAGAGCAATAGGCAGGCGTTCGAAGACGACCGGGGACAGGAGTAAGCAGAAGAACTGACCACGAAGAGAGCTTAGGCCAAGAGGATTCCGGGCCCTAGGGGGGGGGAGAAATTCTGTTTGGAATTTCGGCTGGATCATAGGAAGAAACTATAATCATGGACCGGAAAGGGAATAAAAATGAGGGGAAAGTCACTCTGAAAAGCACGGAGAGTTCAACAACAGCTCCAAAAACAATAGCCTTCTACAAAAGTACTTCCAGGACACCCGATCAAAAAGAGAAATGAACCAGAAATCTGAGATGCCGGACGACACCCTCCCCCAAAAACGAGGAATTCAGGAGAGGGATTCGCAGACCAAGGCCTTCAAAGTGCAAGAGAACACCCGTCTAACTAAGACTGGAAAAAAACCAAAAATATTCGGAAAAGCCCAGAACGAAGAGAGAGAAAAAGCAAGCGCGCAAAGAAAGTTCCTTACCCTGCAGAACAATTGTTGGTGCTCCGAGATCAGAAAAAAAAAAAAAAGAGAGGCCCTCGGGGGAGCCTCACTCAGGGGGGGGGGGCGTTCAAGGCACCAAGGTCGCGAATTAGATCAGAGAAACTAATTGGGGGTTGCTGCGGGAGCGGAGGGCAATACAAAACTGGGGCTCCCGCACATAATCAAGAGAAGAGAGTGAAAGGATTAACTCTTTAAGCCTAAGGAAGGTCAAATAACAGAGTCACTACAAAATCGCGCGACTAGCCCAGGAAGGGTCAAGAAAGGTTGGGACTAACAATCATCATCTCTCCAACAAAACCAAGAGATAAAATCTATAGAGTTATTTGAAATAACACTGTCGCGCCAGAAGGGAGAGAGGAAGAGGTCCTAATCATGAAGGCGGAAAAGGCATTCTTTACTGTGTCAGAGAAGATAGTCGGGGGTGGTAAAAAAGGTGAGTCAGAAGGACATTTTGTGGTGAGTGAATAAAAGCCGCCCAAGTAACAAAACGTTGGGTATGAAAGCGCGAAAGTTCCGCGCTTTGTTACGTACCTGGGGAAAGCGTCATGCTTCCTTCAGATAAGGTGTGTGTGGTAACAGAGATCTGGGAACACCAACAAAAGGCGCGATGTTTGTTTGCGAGGACCTGTGAGAAGAAGGATCATTGGGGTGGTGTCGGGCTTAGGGGGGATGGGGGTTTTGTTTGGCAAAGTTGTTCCGTGGGAAAGTGAAGAGGAGCGGGTGAAGCCTCGCGGAGCTGCCTGTAACTCGGGTAGGGAGAAGCCGGGTGGGATGGGGGAGGAAAAAGAAGTACAAACTTCCGCGCCGTTGTGTTTGGGGGTCCTGGATCTGTTGGATTCTGGTGGGGAAGGCGCATTGGGTATCCGTGTAAGTCGTTTGGTTGGGAGGGGACTGTTGTTATACTAAGTCCAGGGACGGTCCGAAGGGGGGAGGTACGTGGACGTCATACACAGTCCGGTGACCTGAGCGGTAGGGAGGGAAATCAGCTAACAGCACAAAGGAAGCAAACCATACGGGGAAAGGCACAAGGGCGTGCCAGGGGGGCAGCTCAAACTTCGTTGCTGGCGTCATGAGGGGCGGTGGAAGGTGTGAACGGGAGCCGCAGTGGGTAAGTTTCAGACTCTTTGAGGCCTTAGACCGTACTCGATGTCTCAGGGGAGGAGGGTGTGTCGCACCAACAACGAATAGGACGGGTGGGGGGGAGGGATTCCATGACTCGGCGTTTCGTCAGGGTTGCAGTATCATGTAGTAGTCGGCCTCTAATGGCTTCCAGAAAAAAGAGGTCAACCACATACGATTGTAAAAAAAAAGTAGAGTCGCAGGGTGAGCCTTTTTTCGAAATGAGAGACAAAACGACGTTCCATGAAGAAAGAAAAGAGTAAGACACAACACTATATTGTACTTAAACGGGGAAAACAACGCCATCGTTAACTTCTCCTGCGACGAGGAAGCCGAAGGGCGAGGTCAGAAAAACAGAGTCAGAAATAAAGAATTCAGAGACACAAATCAAGGCCACATTAGGGCGGAAACTCGACGAACTGCGGATTAACCTGAAAGGTGCGCTGTCGTTACTGGGTGAAATCAACGATCCTGAAGAAGCTAAGTCATTCCCGCAGGACGAAGGAGGACGATCCACTTCGGGGGAGAGGCGACTCCCGCTGGCCTGCAAAGAAGGCGGCGAAAAAAAATTACTTCCTAAGCTCAGCTCACCATCCTGCCGAATTTCAAGAGGTCATCATTCGTCTACGGCGTAAACTCGACGCAGGTAGGCCGAAAATTATGCCGCAGGGGATCCTCGACGTGGAACACAGAAGGACCTTCTAAGGAAGTAGCTCTCCCAAGGCCCGCCAAGCTGAGGGCGACGCAGGTGAGGTGGCTTAGGTACAACATAAAAAGAAACTCGGAAATCCATTCCAACAACAAACTAGACTCCTTCATAGAACACCCCATAATGGGTCTTATTTATCTAAAAAGATAAGACGCCGTATTATAACCGTTGAAGGGGACTGAGGCGTTCCAGCCGACCTTCATCAGAAGGAACTGAAAGACTCGTGCCCGGAAGGTAGACAGAACTTAAACGACTTGGAAGGAATTATAACTTTTTTGGCGGTTTCTCTCAGGTCTAGGAAAAGAAAGGGAGCTGCAGAATGAGTTCGTTGTCAGCCTAGAAAAGTTTTTCGCTTTTACATAAGGGGGGGAACCGCGCAAGCCGGTTGGACCTCAAAAAAGTACTAAGAAACTCCCAACAGTCCGCTTCGCATAGCGGGGAGGTTAGATAGAATCACTCGCGAAGGGAGCGTATTTCGGGGAAGGAGTCGCGGGGGAAGAGACCACTTCGCAAATGATCTCAGGGGCAACGTCGGTTGCTACAGGATGGCGAAAGGGGAAGACTTGGTAGGTGCCGATTCATACGAAACCTCGAAGGAGAAGAAATTTTTGGCAACTCAGGGTCGTAATAGGACATGACGACATTGCTGAAGAGGGGGCGAATCTACAGCATTAGGGTTCGGGAGGGCTGCAGAGTCGATCGACTGGGAAAATTTTTTATCGGGGTAAAAGGCGGCATGGGGCGGCGCCTGGCCGCGAGGAGGGTCAGGGAACAGGAGTCAGCAACAGTCCTGTAAATAGAGGTTGGAAACTGCACATCCACAGATTCCTGGAGGAGTGGTTCGGATCAAACTCCTTTGGTGAGGTGACGATGAAGGAGGAGAAATAAAACTAGGGGAACTCCGGCATCGGACTGGAGAAAAGAAAGTACTAGGGGGCTGCTTTCCGGGCCGCGGGATTTGGGGTTGAAAGAAAAAAAAGAAAGGGGGGAGCCCTTGGAAAGGAAGTAAACGACGGGAGAATGAGTTCGCATTCTTACGGGAACAGGTCTCTGGTTTGGGGACTCATACAAGAACCGGGAAAGAGCAACTTTAAGAGGGGCGAGCCTATCCGTAAGTTAGTAACGAGGGTTCTAAAACGGTATTGTCGAGAAGGGTCTATCTTTGTTACGCGACTATCGGGGGACCGGACATCTATTCAAGAAGAGGCCGAGGTTAGGGGTTCACAAGCGAGACGGATGCCTTTCACAACTAGCAACGAAGACGAAGGAGAATGGCCCTTCTGGTAAGTGAGGTGCGCTCCGCTGCGTAAGAGTCAAATATAAAAACCAAGGAAGGCGGGGGGGCCCGTAGATTAAGAGGCGTCTGACTATCTAAAGGGTGGCGGGCTGCGTACAGGGTACCGAAACTGCAGATTTAATCCGAGGAAGCGAAAAAAGGTTTATCTGTGAGGAGGATCTTCGTGAGGGAAAGAAGGTAAGGAGAATAGACCGCCGGGAGTCACAAAAGAAAACTCTTCCGAGGAGCCGAACTGATCAGAAGGGGAATCGCGGTTAAGGGGGACCTCGCTACAATCACATTAACATTTACGGAATCCCGATCTAACTGGTGGAAACATGATGTGGCGTAAAAATAAAAAACAAAACTCTTTCCCGGGCTCGAAACGCCTGAAACAGATTAGGATCAAAGGGGAGCCAATATTGGCCTAACTATCATGAAGGTCTGCTGGGAATTATCATATGTTGGAGAAAAGGGCCTAGATTAAGAACTTTCACCCTTGATCAGGTGATCTGGGATGCTCAGGAAAAGGCCGACTCAGCTGGAGACATGCGACGATCTTCAAGGGAGGCCGAGGGAACACATTAATTACACGGTTGGGGGAAGGCACAGACTGTCACTCAGGGCCGGACCCTAAAGGCGTCCTAAAAAGGTGTATGGCGGGGATAGGAGGGAGAAGTCTTTCTCGATATAACACAGCGCACTTGAAATAAGCTGAACCAGGGGGTAAAGTTTGAGAAGGGATTATCGCGGAGAGAAAGGAGCCGGGTGGTGGGGGAACCGAGTGCGCAGACAGAAGACCCAGGCAGACGACAGTTCTCACAAAGTGGTTAATAGAGAAAAGGGAAAGCAGCTATAGGAAAACGAAACAACATGGAAGAGAACGGCTTTCGGGCGAGACTGTCTCTCTAAACAACAAAAGTGGAGGTAGTTTTGGTTTTTTTTTGTGAGTTGAGGAGGAGAAGAAGTCTCGAGACCAAGGGGATGATCTTACAGGGGGAGGGTAGTCGACTCCTGTGTACCGTCGGATCTCAAGGGAACCAATGTGTTCTACCAGAAAATGGAGAGGGGAGGTGCAGGGGGGGAATTCGGTTGGGGGGGGGGGGCAAGCACCGGATGGGTTTAAAAAAAGCTTATTAGGATGATTTTCGGCGAGATGGGGAATCCCGACAAGGGGGAACAGTGCGCGGGTTTAAGGGGGTGGCTGGGGGTCGGGAAAACACTTCGCGAAGAATTCCTTCGCCCCGGATCGGGGAGTCCGGAAGGGCAGGGGCGGACGGTTTTAGGGGGGCGCGGTTGCGGAAAGGTGCCTTAATCCGTCGAATTTGGAGGGTGAGGTGTCTCAATCCCTCGAAAAAGGCTAGGAGGAGCATGTTCGAAGATCTCACGGAGGGTAACGTAAAGAAAACGAAGGAAGAGGTGGCGCCATGTGGAGGAGGATACAGGCGGAGAACCAGGAGCTCCTACAAACAGAGCTCGCTCGGGGGTTGCAACATTGAAGCAATGGGTAGGCTTACGAGAGGTTTTAGAGGAGGCGTGAGCCCGTCAGTGGAAATGGGTCCGGTGAACACCCATAAGGTGCAAACCACGGGGGACCGCAGTGGTAACCGGGTTTCGGGAGTTCAGGGCACAGTTTCACAGAAACGAAGGGGGTCAAGTCAGGGGCAACGGGTAGGAAGGGGAGAGAAGTTTCCGTAGGGGTCAGCTACGGAGGAACTTCGCATTGTGACGAAAAAGAGAACAGACCTGCCCTAGCGGAAATAAGGCGGGGCACTTCGCCGAGGGTTGTTGAGATCCTAGGGGAGGGGAAGAATTGGACAGGCGATACTCCCGAGCGACCTCATCAGGTGATACAGAAGAAGGCATAAGGGGTTTTACTGAAGAAAGCCAGTCCTTCAGCGGAAGAAACCCTAAAAAGGGGAATGAATCCAGGGGGACCCTTTATTTTAAGTTGTGTGTTAGGAATACCGAAAAGACGCAGGAAGAAAAGATCGCGGAGGGGCTTGGGCCGGAGGTAACTTTACCCAAGCAAATCTATGAGAACGAAGGGCGGACCAGGGGACATAGGACGGCAGGGGGTCTGGGGGAAACCACTCCTTCGGACTGAACGGGCGGGGACGAGCAACTCTGAATCTTGGGAATCATGGGGCATGCTGGGAAAAACCGTGGAAGTCTAAAGAGGGAACTGGCCATGAAGTCGTTAACTGCTAAAACAAGACAGCACAATGTCTCTATTTTAGAAACTCCCACGGGGCAGGGATCGACTCCTGGAAGGGGGCGGTCTTGGTCGCAAAACAGCGCTGCGGGGAAGTGGTGAGGGCTCGAGAGACGTTTCCATGAGCAAAGCGGCTGGAGGAAGAAGACCGCGAGACAGTTGTGTGAGCGGGGAAAAATCGGAGACGATCGGACACGTGCGGGTGGCCTGTTCTCTCGAGACTCGGAGGCGGAAGGCATTCGCGAAAGGGGCCGCCGACGGTCCGGGAGAAATCCTGGTCAGGTCCTCGACACCCAGAGAAAGTCTCAGTTTCTGGAGAGGCGTCCTGTAAATGGTCGAGATGGAAGTATGTCGAATCTGTAGTTCGTTAAGGGAAAAGATCTCCTGATGGTTGACGTAGTAGTAAGGGGCAACCCAAAAAATGCCGTATACCTCTGTGGGATAGCATCGTACGTCAGTGTCCCTTGCTGAGGAAAATATAGGGGTTCGTTCTACATCGGCCAACTCCTCATCAAAAGGGGGGAATCGAGAATTAGTACATCAGAGGTGACGGCAACATGAGGGATTTGTTAGAGGTATTTGTTGCGTGCTCAAAAGCTTGGAGGGAAGAGTTGTCAAAGCGAACATTTTGCGAAAAAATTAGACACCCTGGAAGATTGTAGCTGATGATCTCTCAAAGATAGAACTGGGGTGGCGGCGGAACGACAAAGACCTTCCTTGAGGCGACCGAGACTGGAGCAGCCCCCGAATTTTCGGTGGCTGGACGGCTTCTCGGAAAGGCAACTCCTCAAAGAACTCAGCGGTGGGCTGATAGCGGAGGGAGCGGTGCCGCTCAAGCAGAGGAGGCTGTGGGGTATTACCTATGAGTTGTTTGGCAGTGCTAATATGCAGGTCTTTCTTGGATTGATGCTATGCGAAGAAGCCACTTAATGAGAGAGGAATGAAGGCAGGAAGCAATAGGGCCGGTGAGCCGGGCAGGTGAACAGGAGGGCGGGGGTGGATGGACTCCTTCGTTTGTCTGGTCTACTGCGGGGTGGCAACGCGCAGGACCAGGAGGGTGCGCTGATGCCGTACTGTTTTTGACCGCACGGTTAGGCGGCTTACCATGCCCTTAACGAGGTCAAGGAAGCAGAACGAGACTTTCCCGTTATTACGGGGTTATTGATGCACTTAATGGGGATCGTCGTGGGGACCCACCAAAGGGTAACCGAGCAAGGCCTGCATTAATTAAGGGAGAGCACAGACGTTTGACACGCAAGAGGAATTGGTGGCGCATGGGGGGATGGGAAACTCTCAAAGGAAGGCTACCATACGTCGTCGGTCCTCGCTCGCGATGAAGGTAATAGGGGAGGCACGTGCCTCACTTACGGGGGTGGACCAGAATGGGTGGCAGTAGGATGCATCCGCAGGGACCGAGTCGTCGACCAAGTCGCAAAAAACTTTTTCAAAAGTACTAGGGGGAGAGGGACGGGGTGCTTTCAAAGCGGGTCTCTCTGGAATGGACCACGTAAGGGACATCCGGCAATACTTCTAAGGAAGAGAAAGCTTGTAAGAATAGACAAGGAACCCTCATCTTTTTCAAAAGTGGTCAGCATACACAAAGGGGAACGTATCTCACGAAGGTGACTACAACGTAAAGGAATCTGAGCTACCATTCCGCGAAAACGAAACGAGGAATGGGCGTACCGCGACTGGAAACAGCGACGTCGGCACCTGCTGAACCGTGGGGCTGCTTGTCCAAAGTATGGTGAACATGTCCTTTGGACGGAGGTAGATTTGCTACTATGCACTCACCTGAAACCGAGAATGAAGGATATTTACTAAAGAACTCGAGAGAAGGCGTAAAAAGAGAAAACCAAGGACGCTGACCAATTAGGCATAGCGTAACGATCAAACATCTTTCAGCCCCCACGAACTAAAGACATGCCTTCGCTTCGCGACACCCTCTAAAAACGTAAAAAACTTTGGAAAGAAGGTTCATGACAGAGTCCTCCTCAGCGAAGAGTCACCAAGCAGAAGCAGACCCTTAGCCAGAACTTAAAAACAGCAGCTACGGTACCCATAACCCTACGCCGACATCGAAAGGGGACGCAAGACCCGGCGACGTTCCTGAGAAAGTGACAGGAAAAACATGCAACTCAGGATGGGTTTGAAAAGAGTCCTCTTTAAGCAAAAAGAACAAGAAAGAGAGGTCATCAGCAGAATGGACGATGCCGCAGACTGGTGTGCGTTAGGCAGCCAGGTCGGAGAGGGAGGCTTGGGGGAGGCATAAACACTTTGTTGGAAGGGATAGGGAGGCGGGGGCATGCAGAAAGACTTCAATGGACCTCCTGGGAGCACGAAGAAAAAAGCCTAGATTTCTTAAAGTGGGGGAGACCAGTGATCCGTGAAATTAAGAGGGTCACACTAAAGGAACATTCTTCTCGTAAAACGAAGTCAAATCAATTATCTTTTCTCTCGGGGTTCTTGCTCGACGATCATCTCAACAACAGGATGGGAGAGGTATGATTGGGTGAGTAACCCACTTCGCGATAGGGGAGATTGTCTGGAGTCTTACTTCGTAGTTGGGTTCGGGAAGTTTGAAGGGGAGTTACTTCTTCCGCGCGGCAAGGCGGGTATCAAAAGCACGGAGAGGGGGATTGTCAATTCGTTCCAGCATACGTTTTGTTTGTATGTGAAACGGGCCGGAAGAACCAAAGGCGTTGGGAAGCTGATCGCCGAGCGGGACTGAAATGGTTCGGAGGAAAGAACGCGTAAGCAAGCATACAAGTGTGCTTTGTTGTTTGTCGAAAGAGGTAACAAAAGGAGTAGAGAGTGGTTGGGCAGGACCTTTGCAACGTCCGGGATGGCGTCGGAGAACTTAAGGAGTCTTTCTAGTGTGTGGGGTGTTTGGTCACGGTTGGTGGAAAACGTTAGTCAGGGCTCAGAGAGAATTGGTCGGCTCTCTTTCTGAGGACGCGTATGGACGTTGTGTGGTGGGGGCGCAGCATTCCGCTAGAGACTTAATTGGATCTGTTTATGCTGGGTGAGGGTACCCCTGAAGGTGGGTAAAGCAGGGATGATCGTGGTTTGTGGAAGGACTCAGGAAATTCTTGATCCTATTAGTCCAGACATGTGGGGGGAGGGGAAGCTGCGGGAAGGAAGTAGACCTGACCTGAGGATAGGTCTGATAGAAAAAGAACCCGCCAAGGAGAGTGGACAGAAGGGGCCGGCAAATCCGGGTGTGCAAACATCGGATACGATGAGGCGGGTGGCCGGTAACCGCGCTGTGTCGGGAGGTCTAAAGGAATTCTGTGTCGGTCCTGGAAAACCTGATGTACCGGTACGGTCGTAGTAAGGAACAAAATGAGCGCGACCCGTGTTACCGCTCGGAGTATTCGGGGTTCAAGACCGCTTTTCAGGTCACTTATTGCTTTGACGGTAGTGGCTCCTACGTGAATTGGCTCAGAAGACAGCTTGGGGAAACCAAAGGTTCCACAGAGAAGAAGGGTCGTCGTGTTCCAGCTAACAGGGGGGTCGCGGAAAAAAATCTGAGCGGCGGACGTGCAGGCAACGGCGGTCAAGCCACAACGGGAAACACAACCGGGATATTTACATCAATCCTAATAGCTTAATCTGGAATCCGCGAGCTGTTAAATCCTATACGGGGGGGGACTAATTCCAGAACCGATGGAGAGAATAACATATCTCTAAACCAAAAGGACAAAAACGGACGAGCAAAAGAATTCGGGGGCTCGAAAAGGAGGGGAGCTGTATTTTTCGGTGGGGTAAACCGCCGATCCATAATTGGACAGGACACCTAGTCATGGACCAGGAAAATATCAGTGAGACGTTCCTCGTGGCAAGATACAGCCGCTGCTGCAACTAACGAACAAACAAAGTATCTTAAGAGAAGCGCAAAATCATCCGTGTAAGTCCTGCAGGGGGAGGTGCACCCTTCGCTGGAAGCGTGCCGCCTCCGATCCAACCAGGACCATAAAGAAAGACTCTCAAGAAGGGACCACATTGCAAGCGAAACATCGTTTGAAAGTGTCTTCTTTCATCCTATCATCGAAAACGAGCCTGAGGGGAGAGACCCAAACGGGAGTCAAGAACACACCTAGAGCCTCTAAAGAACTCAAAAGGTATTCGCAAGCTATTGTTTCGGGACGCAGCAAAGAGGTGGAGGAACTCCGTCATAGGATTGGCGTCTTAGCTGGCTTGTTTGGGCTGTCGTCGGGCAAGGGAAGCTACGTTAAAATCGGTAATCTGACTATCAGGAAAGTGATCTGCAGAGTATCATGTGGGTAAACAACATTGGAAACTCCTGGATGCAGCCGAAGCGTTTCGCGCCAGAAACAAGCTAAGGTCGACCGCACAACAGTTCTGATGGGACAAAGGACTGACAAGATGGAGTTCACGCAAGACGCGGCCAATGCTTCAGCCTATTGCGATCACCATGTCGAATTTGATGAACGTAGAATACTACTCCCCAGGACCCCCACCGAGAAGAGCTGCAGAGGAGGGAATGGAAGACTGAAATAAATAGCTTCCATGGAGGGGCAGCTAAGGAAGAACACAGGAAATACTCGAGGGAGGAGTCTTGAGGACTATTACTGGAGGTATCACAAATCGGGGCTGAGACTGCGCGCAAAGGAAGAGTCCGGACTGATAGAAATACCGATGAGATGAGGGGAGAAGGTGACTCTATGCTGCATGTCATAGAGCAAAAAGAAGGGGTTGGCACAAAGGGGGGCCGGGCCAGGGATCTGGGAACGTCATTATAGGGACGAGCACAAAACTAACGAAATACAGAATTCAGGACAGCACTGTAATACGGCGGATAAAGGTTGATTTAGCGCTGAGTTTTCAACTAAATTTTGGGAGTAAGTGAGCCTAAAAAAACGGGAAATGCAGTTCTCAAATCGTCTTTGGAGGAGAAAGACCCTCCGAGAAAGGAAAAGGAGGAGACTATGAACAAACCAGAGAGCAAACTTGAAGGGACTTCCGATATGTTAAAAGTGCGAAAGGGCGGTTAAGAGGAGGGTAAATTCTTCTTGGCTGAGGAGCTGGGGGACAAGGTCAAGGGAATCGACACTGGCCTTAAGGTGTACCGAGGATTGCTGGCATCCGGCAAGAGAGAGCCAAAAAGAACATCAATACCGGGGGAGACGGAATGCCCTAAAGGTCTGTTCGGAAGCTGTGTTGAGCCATTACCGGCCACCCGGGATGTAAGTTCACAAAACCAGAGGGCAGCAGGAAGGTTTGTCTTTCTATAAGTGTGGGAGCGGAAAGCCCGAGAGAACTAAAAAAACTCCTGAGTCCTAATCTGAAGCTATTATGGATCGTCGGTCCCTACCTTCGTTCTACGTGGCATGAAGAATGGTGTGCTTAAAACTTAAGAAACTGCGTGATACAGGGCTACCGACGGGGGAAGAGGAGAGACCTTACTGCGAATTTGAAGTTTTGCAGTGAAGGGCCTCGAGATCACATCGAGCGTTAACCAAGGGTAACGGCACCGGGGTGCTACATTATGGTGGCGTAAAAATGTCCTTCCACTCTAAAAGATTCCCCTGGCTACCAAAAAGAGAACAGATTGAAGATTCAGGCAGAACGTAAATTTGGTCCAAAAAAGGGAGATTTTTTTTTCAGGATCACAGGGCGTCCTCTCCGGACGCTTATTACTCAAAGGTTGGGGGGGGCGATCGAAAGGTGTATTCTCATTACAAGGGAGGCGCAGAAAGGCTGGGACAAGGCGAAAATCTAATGGAGAGGGGTTCTAACTAAAAAGGGGGCAGCCATCTGACTGATGATTAAACCTAGGCGGCATCTAAGGGGGAGACCGTGAGAATGCTTAGCCGGAACATATCCTTGTTCTTCATGAGAACTTAAGGGTCGGGCTCGGAACGGAAAGAAAAACATTTCAATCCTTGGTCGGAATAGGGTATTGTCTTGGATTCTTGACCATCGCACTACAATCACGGGAGGTCCGGGAACGAAGAATCCCTCTGCACACGCAGCGAACGACTTGAAAAAACTGAGACGGTTTTTAGCACACGTGGCGATAAGAATACTTTAGGACTAAGTCCCGTTACGATCACACGGGGGCGACTGAAAAAAATATATATCAAAACACAGTATGTTATGGGGGAGAAGACGTTTCTCGTGGGGGCGTGATGCACAGGGAGGTATTAGGGGATCGCGATGGGCGGATATTAACCAATGTGCGCGTAAAGATTTTATGGGCGAGTGGGGTTTCGTTTGAAAAAAACAACTCGGTTATTCTCTGGCGGGATTTGATGGTGAGTCAATCATCCTCAGACCATCGCGGGGAGATAAGTATTTGAAAAACGGTTTGTCGTGTTATCGGGCGACAACTATCGAAAAAAGTTCATGCAGCTGTCTGGTCGGCACGAAGGCTTTGCCCTTGGTCGATGCCAAGGAGGGTTCCAACTTTTCCGACTGTACCCAGATGGGGAGAGGAGTTTAACCCCCTCTCACTTTGAGAGCGCCTTTAGAAAAACGCGGAGCCTCGTTGGAATTCGGGAAAGGCTGAACGTACCGGCGTAAGAGTAAGGCCCGGGAGGAAAACAGAGAAGGAGGGTCGATCCCACGGTGGAGACAGTTGATTGAAAGGATTTTTACCACCAGCAGGGCGGGGGGGGCAGAGGTGTCTGGAACGTTTTAACAGAAACGGGGTTCAGCACACGGCAGGAACCAGTGGCGTTAACGCTGTCGTGCGGTATTCGAGGAAAGTATGGAAAGCAAGAACGAGGGGGCAGTCGGATCATGTCGAATGGAAAGTATGTCGGGTAGGGAGGCGTACAAGTAAGCAAGGGGTCAGACTTCTGGTTAAGCTGGAAAAAGAAGGTGAAACGGGGTAGCAGAATAACATAAAGGAGCAAGAGGAGAAGGGAGTGGGTGTTCGGACCGCATTTAGTGGCAAATCGGAGGCCACATCCAGACTCCGTCGTTGATAAAAGAGGGGAAGCGGCAGTCAGTTGGGTTTTACTTGATACTACAGTAAGCGAGGGACCCTTAACTAGAAGGCCACGTCTCCGTTTCTGGATGTTTCTTGTGGGGAAGGAAGAACTGAAGCAACAACGACGCCTGTTCACAATCAAATTTCTTGAGGAGTTGAAGTTGGAGGACGGACCCAAAACCGGACGAAGACCACAAGGAACAGCAGTTGTGCAGAGAACCGGTAAAGTGTCCGGGGCGAACAGGGCATGTTTAATACAATATTGGTCGGAAAACAACTTGAGAAGACTCTAAGACGAGGGAAAAACCCCCACCCCCGCAGAAGGGTAATGTGTTACGGCTCACACCCAGGCTCATGTCAAACTCCCTGAGATCGGCAAGAACGAACAGCCTCGTAGTCGCGAAAGGCCGTCAAAGGGAGAGTTGGTCGATACTGTCGGACCAGGAAAGGAGACGCACTCCGTAGGGCATAGGGAGAGAGAAGTAAAACATATCATTTAGATTCGTAGGAGACGATCAGTCGGCGCGATGCGGAGACAAAGGAGGGCAAGAACGTAATGCCGGCCTCAAACGTCCTCGTGTTCGCCCAGAGCTAGCCTTCCATTCCGTCTAAGCTAGTTGAGTGTTACACTTTAACGGAACCGCAGTATGGAAGGAGTCGGGAGCGAAGCAGTCGTCAAAACTTCGACATTGAGGATCGCCGCAGTTCCGCTTTGGCTTCAGAGTGCTTCGTTGGAGGATACTACTCAGTACAAGGCGGTGACTAGATCACATGAGATGTAAGAATGTCGGAGGCGATTGGTTCGTACGATTGTTGCGGGGCGCAAGCTTCTTCGGTAGGTTGTCACCCGTGGCGAAAATCAGAGGAAAAACCGATAGCAAGCATGTCCGATCTTGGGGGGAACGGTCTAGGCAGACGCATCCCGCGTTAGGGCTACAAGACGAATAAGAAACCCAACGGTTAGTCATGGAGGGGCGGGGAACGCGAAACGTTTGCAGAATAAACTCCCGGGCGGAGCGTTGCTTAAGAGAATCCAGCGCGGGGGGTGTTGACGGTGGGGGGCATGGCGATCATCGCAGGCTTGGAGGATATTCAAGCACCCTCAACTGAGAAAATAGACTGAGATTGGCTTGCCGTCGGGGGATCGGCAACGTGGAGGAATGAAGGGGCGTCTATTATTTTGAAAAAACGTCGGGTGACGTCCGGTAAGATGACTGGCAACGGGGCCAGCGCTGAGCGGGTATCTCCTTACTGGTTTGGGGTAGAAGGGCATACTTTAGTCCGGAACAGACCGCGTGTTGTCTCCGAGAAGACTGCGCCCGAGTATAAAATGTTTCTTTGAGAAGGATCACCAAAAGACAATTCACCTGCCATTCGTAGGATAGCCGAGAGTGGTTTATACTCTTCCTTTAATGGTGGGGATGGAAAGACTTTTCTGTTAGGGCAAACGTCGCGGAGTGGAAGCGTAGCGATGGACTTATATGGAGGATTGTGGACTGTTAGATCATCTTAAGGGGGGGGTTTCAGAGCCGTGGAGATGAAGTGCCATCGGAAGGCGCACTTGACCGTCGGGGAAGAAGAAGAATAGAACCGGCACTTCGCGGATGTGCTGAGTTGTCGGAGCTGTGTCTAGAAAAGTGACAGACGGAAAACTCCGGAAGGATACAGACGCTACGGAAAGCAACTTACTAAGGGAGAAAAAAACCGCCTAGGGGGAAACGGGAAGGAGCCCGGAGTTCTCCTACTAAAAGGAACTCACGATGTTTCACCTGGGGCAACAAAGAGAAGCTCTCCTTTCCAGCGGAAGAAGAGAAATCCTCCTGTTGAAGACCTGCACACGACCCAGTCTTCAACATTGAGTGAATTAGGTGCGTGTTCTCTGTCTCTAGCAAAACCGGGAAGAGAATGGTCATAGATGGCATGAATGAAAAGCTAAAGAAGGTACTGGAAGAAAGGGCAAGGAGTAAAAAGCCTTCCACCAGGGAGAACTTGATAACAAAAAGGGAAGGTACTATACCGTACACCACATCAGACGATCAATCAGAACAAAACATCGTCCTTTACAGACATGATATGCAACGACAGCCCAAAGACAGAAAGGAGTTTAGAGAGGAAGGGCGTAAAAGAAGATAGCCCTATCACTTCGGCGAGCTATCCCCTACACAAAGCACCGGGCCAAACCAAACATAAGTACTCGCACGCAGGCATCGTACGATACGAGAGCAGAACTTCCTTAACCCTGCACAAGAAACAAAGCGCGCATGAGTGGTTGGGGAATACTCACAAAGCACACGTGCATGCTCATGGGGATGGAAAGCTCCTGTCTTAGACCGGTAAACATGTATGCCTAGGGAGCGTAGGAGAAGACTAACAACTTGGTATTACGGCGGGCGCTGAAATCATAAAACAAAAAGCCGATCTGAGGCCGCGCTAAAGGATACACAATAGAACGCTGTCTACTTGGGGAACCTATCCGGCCGTAAACCATCAGGAAAAGTCAAAGCACCGGGAGCGGAGAAAAGACGTCTCCCATCGCACCTTCATTTGGGGCTCTCAGGGTTCTTTCTCCCAATCGATCTACACAACTAAAAAGAGAAAATTATTATTTTATCATACCGACGCCAAGTCTCTGGGGAAATTTGCTCAGGAGTGGGTGTGTGAGGGAGGACCTTCTCTGCGCATGCGGGGAAAAAGGTTCAGAAAGAGGAGAAGGGAATTTGGAAGGCTTCTTTTCTTCGAACAGAGAATGGTTTGTGTGAGCGTCCGGAGATACCTCCGCCATGGTGGGGCTCGGAATCCTATACAAGAGACGGACCGGGTGAAGTAACTAAAAGCTTGAGAATGAAAAGGGAAAGAGATGTGCTTTTTTTGTGTTGGACTGGTGAATCGCACAACCTCTGTCGCAGCTAGGGTTGTATTTCCATTCTGACGTAAACGGGAGGGATTGCTTAAGATGGCGGGGTAGGGTGGTTTTTTGGTGCAACGTTATGTCAGGACGCACGTGGGAGAGAATTTGATCTTCCGTCAGGGGATGGAACATCGCGTATTGAAATAGTGGGAAGGAGAGCATAAAGGATAACGTCGGCGAGAGGTGGGGGGATTTAAATTTATCTGAGAAGGTGTACGGCACACCGGGTGGATCCGGGTTATAACTCAGCTTTTTGATAGTGCTGGAGGAAAGCTGTCCTGACATGGGGAAGGAACTGTGGCTGTAATTAAAGTCTGACCTGCTAGGCGGGGTGTGGCAAAATCGGGGAACAGGGCCCCAAAAGGAGGGCTATTTGCCATGAAACAAGTGGAAGGAATTTGGAACAGGTTTGGTCGCGGTGAATAAATTACTCTGCATCGGCGGGTTGTAGCTTCGGAGGCCAGTAGTGCAGCAAATGGGGACGGGGAAGGAGAGTGAAGGTTTTCGGATTCTCACAGCAAACGGAATCGCTCCAAAACGGTTTCCCTCCTGGTGGTCGGGTCTGGTCGGGATGGAGAGGGTGGTCCGTTCCGGATGAAACGTGAAGGAGCATGGAAGTTTCCATGGAAGAACCATCCCAAATTCAACCTGGTACGAAGTTAAAGGTGTCGAGCTGGTGTAGCTGTCCCCGGAGTCAGGGGGAAAGCTGATTTAAATAAAGAGGGGGCGCCACCAACGAGAGAAAACAAAGTGTAGTACACAGGGCAATAAGACAGCTTTAAGCGTCACACGAGGGCAAATCTATGATCTAATTCTCAGAAAAGTTGGGGACAATGAACAAGCATCTTTCCGGAAAAAAAAGTATGGAGGGGAACTAGAGACGAAAGAACTGTCAGGAAGTTGGAGACCTCGTGGAGGGGGGGGTGAGGGGGTATCACTCTACCAAAGTAGGAGGGCTAAAACATTCGAATGTCCCTTGCAGAGAATCCGTTCAGTATCGGGAGGCAATGTACCTAAGTTCAAGGAACCCTCGTCCTGGAACTCTAACCTCTACAACGAAAAGAGGAGTGATAGAAAAGAAAAATGATTGGGACCTCCAAAAGGCTTACCGCAGGCACCAGTAAATCGTTCTCCGAGTCCCCGGCTCCGCCGTGGAGAAAACCATTGAAGGGTGTCCGAGGCAACTCCCTCCTTCCAAACGCGGAAACGTCACAACTTCGACAGGGAGAGAATTTGAACTAACTTGGGACAAAGGGCAAAAGAAGCCTTCATTATAGCCTGCACATCCCGGGATAAAACCCCTCCGGAAAGGATTTAACCGACGACGTATTCTCACCGAGGAGGAAATGAAGACGGCGGGGAGCTCGGACGTCCAGAGAAAGAAAGGGATTTGCTTCTAGGCCTTCGGAATGCGAAAGGGGGCCGGGAAAATGCACCGTCCCCATTCGGAGATAAGACCTATCGAAGGTATAAAGGTTTTTATCAGATGAAAGGAAACAACTGTTTAACTTGAGGAAATCAAAATGTGTGTCGAAAAGCGGCCACAAGACCTACTATCAAAATTCCCAGCAAGAATCGGTATGAGTCATATTCTATTTTATAGATCAAAAACCGTGACAGCGGGAGGAGTGATTTTCTAAAACGACACGGGGAGAGAATGACAAAGGGGCGACAATGAGTAAAATCATCTCCTACTATCCGATCTCCTGAGGCTGATGGGGGTCTTCATTTTTAGAAGACAGGTAATTCGGATAAGAAAATTACGGAGGATAAAGGGAAGGGGGCGGTAAACTAAAAGAAAGACTCCGGGAGGTTATGAGGATAGGACAAACATCTTTTAGGGAGGACTGGCTAAAAGGGACGTGAGAGCCGATATCTGGGATAGCGAATCCTGAAATCTTTTTCCGCGGGGAATTTACGCCCTGGAGGCTAACCGGGATAGGTTATTTGGGGAGGAAATTAGCTGTTTGCGGTTTACAGATGAAAACGATAGAAGATCATAGCACAATACGACACCTTTCCAGGCACTACTGGGCCATAGCTTGGACGCGTTTCCGGAGCTCACTTTCATGGGAAGTATTTATCCTTAAACGTACGGGTTCAATGGGCACCAGTTCTAACCATCTTAAATTCTGGGGTTAAGCCTACAATACCGGAGGTCAGAAAGGCTGTTCAGCATGTGGAATATCCTACATAGTGCGGTGAGAAGAGAGAAGTGGTTCTCTGAAACGAGAAGCAGGCTTTTCGGAGCTCTTTCGGAGGAATATCTAAGGACGGCAGGCAGTCTGCAAGCCATGGGAGACGCCTTGAGTGGAACAAAGATCTGATTGGGCTCTGACGTGAGACTAAACAAAGGAGAACTCAAGAGATGAGACCGGAAAGCACTCGGGGCTGGGACGCGGCTAATTATATGGAGGTGGTCCAGTACCTCAATACTTCCGTTACGGATATTGGGGGAGACACGGGAGGCGTACTAAAGGATTGTGGGCGTGGATGCAAATTATTTTGACGAATACCGCAGGATTAAAGCGCAAACCCACACAGATAATCTTGCAGGGGATGGGAGCTCAGGAACCGGACCTGAAATGTCTAAGAGGACGGCAAAGTATAATTTGGACAGGTCGGACCACGGGGGACACAGAGTCTTCCTAATCGAAGATCATCGGAGAAGAACGATCGATGGAGAGTTGGGGGGAAGTTTTTAACTGGAGACAGAAAAAGCAATCTCTTAAGATGTAGACAGTGGCACTGATTTGGTGCGTGACACGGATATCTGGAAATTGGACACAGGAAAACCCTGACTCATAGGGGGCAAAATAAAGCGAACAGAAGTACAATCGGAAAAAACAGGTCTGTGGGCATTCGAACTCTCTTGAATATCTTACGAGGGTTATAGCAAGATATCGTGGACCGGCCTTATTAACGAAGAAAGGTGCAAGGGAGGCGCCTATCCAGAGTGTATGTAGGTCACTGACCAAAAATGAGGATACGGTCGCTACTTCGCCATGCGAGGGTGAGGAGAATCCATGAACTGAATACAGGCACGTTTAAAGAAGAGCATCAACTGAGAAGGACTCGAACAAAGAAGGAGAAGACATAACCGGGTGATGCAGAACGCTTGATTAGAAGTAGAGATTCAATACTATCTGGAAATATTTGCTACTGTGTGAGGGGACTGGACGAAGAAAAAAATCATAGAATATGTGAAGGGAGAATACGACCGCGTCGCACCAACTAACCACTGAAACCAATCCGAAATTTCCACACGGGGAATAGACCAAGGTAACAACTTGAGAACACATGCCCTTTAAAATAAACTCTCTGGCCACTGACTATCGCGGCCTAAGAGGCAAAAAAAAAGAGTGTAGGTGTGGGGGGGGGTGGGGAGAGTGGAGAGATCTGTTCTCACTGTGAACGGGCGAAAGATCAGGGCGCGCTTTTCTAGGGAGTAACCAATTTTTTCTTAGCAAGATGACTAGTAGTTGCTAGCAGGGGAATGTCGGTTCCTGTGTGCTCAAGGTTCTGAAGGGGCCGGCTATTATTTGAGGCGATCCCAAACTACGATCACGGTCAGCTCGGGGAAGTGGTGATCGTCGACCAAGGAAAGCGAGCGTTTGTGAGACAAAACGCATCTTTGTCGTAAGAAGAAGGAGGCCCTTCAGGGGTAAGACCAGGCTTTGCAAGTTGGTGACAGGGTCGTCCGAGGGGGGCGGGGCTTAAACGCAAACAATAGCAGAGGGAGCATGTTCCGGAAGCTGGGAAAGGGCTGAGCCTCCAAAGGCTACCTCTTACCTTCCGCGGGAGACGCGGAGGAGAGACAATCTCTGGGCACTCCTGGGGCAAGGAGGGAACTACCAGGCAGCGAAACCGGGGGGCCGTGATGAAGAAGGCACTTCCACGCTTGGGGGGGACGGAGTTTGTTTTACGAATTTGTCCGTGGGAAATACTACCAGTGGGGGGAACCACTGTTCCGCCAAAAAAAAAAAAAAAAAGGTTCGGTAACCGGGATTTTCAAGGCATCACGCACCGATTTTCGTGCGGAAGCCGAGGTAACAAGTGAGGATAAACGGGTCGGGTATCGAGTGGGGTCAATGCAGGGAAAAACCTTCCGGGGAGAAACGAGAGCTCATCTTCGCTCATGGTTTTGAGACGAAGGAGGAATCCTGCAGGAGGTAAAAAAATCCTTGTGTGAAAGAAACGCCACCCGAAATCGCGCATCGAATTAGGTGAGCGATGGGTGGGGACTTTACGAACTAAATATCCAGGAAAAGAGGACGCCCGGCTGAGAGGGAATTACTTCTCCGGTGTTCGTTTGGTTGAAAGTGAATGAAAACACGGCAGGTGGGCAAGAGAAGCGTAGAGAGGTGCAGTCGGAAACAAGAGCGCGATCGCGAGACCCGCGGACCCTGAACGTCATCTAAAGGTTGTAGCGAAAAAACATCGTTGCGCAGCAAATGTCCGGATGGCGGGCCCCTCGAGTGTGGGGCGTTTGTAAGAAGGTCTGGTCTGGAGCGAAAAAACGTGCGCATATTGTTCATCAAGGAGAACGGTACCCGTCGTTGGGAACAACGGAACAGCATATTGTACAAAGAAATCTTCTAACACGGCCACGAAAAGCCTCGAAGCTCCTCTTTGCACAGAAATTCAGCCGGGAATTCCTTATCAGGGAGCGTCGATCGGGTCATACAGACAACGGCACAGAAGAGACTTTGTGGGGGGACGCGCATGGGGGGGGAAGCCGAAGATCGCAACGCTCGGGGGTGTCGGAGTCAGTCTAGATTCAGGAGTCGATCTGGAGAGGTCAAGGTCGCCGCTGGTCCGCCCATCACGCTGGACGACAGCCGTCATATTACGGACTCAATCAGATATAGGTTAGATGCGGAACGGTTTTTTTTAGAAACTTTCCTTCGTTCGGGTCGTAACGAATCGGGGAGGTAGTTGACGGAGTTGACACCTAAAAGAGGACGAAGTAAAACAAAAGGTTGAAGTCCGTGGGGGTCGAGGAAGGATTAATCCCTTGGATCAATACAGGTTCGCTCCTCATTTGCAGTGGGGATGAGTCGAAGTGTCAGGACATTGTTCGCACGCAGATCCCCGAAGACACTGTCATTGAGTGATTGTAATACATCGATAATAGAATGCGTATGGCTGCGTTGGGGGGGGTTGGTTCTTCTCACCTCTTCTGCAGGGAGACGGCGGTGTTCCACCCTGACGAAAATTTTTTTCGGTAACAAAAGGCATATTATCGAATCGGGGGAGGAGCTCTATAACTCGTGGGAACTGGGGAACGACGGAGGACGCTTGCTTGACGGAACAGCCTCAGAAGGGAGGAGGCGCGTTCGCTGAGGAAGCGAGCCGCCGAAGAATAACTCATGCTAAAAATCAGGTTGGAATTCATCTCATTAAGAGGTGTTATGAACTTCGGGACATGTTTGTGTTTGGGTTGTCATGTGCATCGAAGGTCGTTATTATTAGAGAAAACCAAGAACGACCCCGACAACTTATAGAATAGCTCTTGGGGGCGAAGGAAGGATCTTGAGCTGGGCGGGACTGGGGGGACCGGATATGGAAGGGGCTGAACAACGGAAGGACGGCGGTAGTCGGGGCTAGCGGTTGGTAAGGGCCGAAGCGTTTTCACGCGAGGTCCATGATGTGAAGCTTGTGTGGGAACTAAAGTGAAAAACACTTTACGAGCGAAGGTAGGATTCGTGAACAGGAAAGAGGGATAGATCTAGGCCTAGGGGGGAAGGAACAGGAGGCTTTACGTTGGTATGCACTTATGGGGCTTCAGTATAAGGAGGACGAAAGATGGAAAAGGGGTACGGAGCTAGCTCCTAATCGGTTTGGCCTCGAGGATGTGGGTGTAACGCGTAAGGTGGAAAAAAAAAGTTCTGAGAATGCTGAAGAACATACAGTCGCGGATTGAAGGAATGCGAAACGTGGAGAACAAGGGCGGATGAATGACCTTTTCTAAGGTAAGGGTGTGGGAGAGGAAGGGGGGTGCGCCACCCCAGCGGGAGGAGAAGACTTTAACGTGGGGGTGACGCCAAACCGGCAACGAGTCGAGGGAATTTTACAAATCGTGGGAAAAAAAAAGTTTCATGAGGAAAAAACGGGCAAGCCAATCATTCACAGAAAGGGATAAGACCTTCTCCATAGGGAAACAAGCCGAGATCTAGAAGACCGATTGTAGGCACATGGTGGACAAAAGGAAACGTAGTGACAGGAGACCCGTCCGCTTTAAGACGTGTTTTAAAACACGCCCCCAGGAATCAACAGGGAAGGAAGGGGCCTCCCATACAGCAAGCCGGGGCAAGAAGGAGCTTCACAAATGGGGCCAGGGCGGGACATGGCAAAATCATTTTAGCCTCTTACTTGGGGGGGGGGCTTTGAGCTCTGCTAAGGACAGTTCTTCGAAAACGACACAAGGGAAAAGCACTCTGTAAAAAATGGCAGAAGTATCAAAACAGAACCACACAAACCCAACGACAGCCCAACTAATTACAAAATAAGAACAGACAAGGCATCCCAACCAAGAGAGGAATGCGGGTATCAGGAAGAGAGTACACCCTCACAGACACGAAGTAAGAAGGAGTTCTAGGCCGATCACAGTTCGCCAAGAGTACGGCCAACTTGACCCTTCATCAACCAATACGTGTAGAAGCGAAAAAAGAAGCGCAGAAGAAATCGTCATAGCCTCCTCTAGAAAGGAAGGTATGAAAACAAAGACCAACATCTGCGAGAGGGGGTTTGGTGAAACAGACACAACAAAAAGATCTCTTGCATGAAATAGATAATGTCCCATCGCACGGGTCGTGGACCACCTGAAGGGAGGCGCAGGAAAGGAGAGGTCCAAGCAAATGGGGGTGGAGGGGCCGTCGGACTGAAATCACTAAACAAAAACAGAGTGCGCGCCGCACGAAGGGAGGACCCCATAGCCGACGGGACCGGTGAATAGGAAGTACTCCTGAAGGGGAAGAGACGGAAACCCAGAGGCTCTAACACGTATGGGGGGACCATCGCAATTATTTTCTCTTACAGGGGGTTCGTGATACATCATAATATCAGCAAAGAGAGAAGAAGATTTGGGAACCAACTGCTCATAAATGTATAAGGGAGATTTGGAGAGTAGGGGTCAGGCCGGGCTGGGGGGCTGACACTTGGATTGGACGGGTGAAAAGAGGGAGTAAATGGGGTAGCCTCGTCTTTGGTGTCGTGCGCGGAAAAAGGTTTTTTGTGTAGTTATTGATAACGTCAGCCGAAACTTAAGCTGATGAAGAGGGAAAAACCCTTTTGGGTAAGAGAAGGGAAAGGTGGAAGGGGACAGTGGGGGCTGGCCATCAGGAGCTGCCAGAGATGGCTTTGTGTGGCGTCCGAAAGGATCACAAAACAAACATAGACGATTGTGGTGGGAGGGTAAAAATTTCGACGAGAGAAAAAGGCGTAGAGGGTCGTTGCCGAAGGCTGGCGTAAGTGGTGGTTGGGGCGCGTCGTGTGTAATTCTCACGAGAAACTGGAAGTATGAAAACTAAGAGGAGAGACTTCGGTCTCGGGGAAAGAAAGGGGCCGTGTGGTAAGTTGGGTGTGTAGCAGGCTAGGATGAGACGGCGGTGGTTGGGGGGATCATTTGGGTTCTGTGGGGCCGGATAACAGGACGGCTCAACGTGGAGCGTGCTCTGGTTTGTTGGGACGCGTTTTTTGAACTCATAGAAGAAAGGTGAAGCTTGGAGCCGGGGTGGGGCTGTGTTGGGTCGTTCAGGGATGGAGGTCATGGAACAAGAGAGATTGGAGCCTCGGGATATTTTTGGGACCAACGCATCTAATCATAAATGGATGCTCAAAATGACCATATTGATCTCCATAGTGGAAAAAGAAGTGTTTTGCAGAAATCGGAGGTCAGCTGATGGCTGTCATCGGGAAGGGGGATGCCCCGGTAGGAGCCTAGTCTGTGTCGCCTACCGGGCATTCTTATACAAAGCCGTTAATCGAGCCACAAAGCAGATGTGGTACGGCGAGGGACAATGGCAATTTTCCGTAATCGAGAGTACTGTCTTACCGAGACAGGGGCATCCATTAAGCACGTAGCTTGTGGAGAAACCGATTTCACCATTAGGGGGCTCGAACGGTGCGCGAACAAAGACGGCTGCGGACAAACCGCTTCATTCTAAAAAGGCGTCAACAACAATTACTGTATTGAAAACAGTAGGCCATCGGGAAGAGGCAGATCTGTAAGATTCCTCTATTAGGATCACACTACTTATTGAGAGGACGAGAGACAGGCCTATGG
>Ga0179591_1351812_pt1 | contig 28416 bp, 40 predicted proteins | sample CZOMad2_1_08_16f_FD_182891 | JGI IMG/M metagenome (GOLD analysis project Ga0179591, IMG submission 182891) | Vadose zone soil fungal communities from Angelo Coast Range Reserve, California, USA - CZOMad2_1_08_16fungal (PacBio error correction) | ecosystem: Environmental > Terrestrial > Soil >...
AAATCAAAGATGAGGGCAGGGCAAGATAAACGGGATCGACAATTACCCACCGGAAAAATTAGACTTAGGGAAAGGGAAACATTCAACGGAAAGACAACGATAAAAAATCAACATGAAAAAAAATACCCGTCTTTGCAATTAAAGTAGGATTTTCACTTAAGACAGGTTGGTATGCTTGGGGGGGGGTGGTGGAGAAACTCTTGGCGGGGGGACCGACTCTAAGGGGGGGGGAAAAAGGAGCGGAAGGAGAAGGAGAGATTTAAAGGCTAAAGTGAGTGCAATTAAGGTTCTCAAACGGGAATTCAGAGGGGGGGGGGGATACAATGACTCAAAGCAGGACCGCCGGGCTACCAAGGGGGGTCGCTTGGAGCAAGAGGCCGAAAAAAAAGGAACAAATCAGACGGAAAATTAACGGACGGGGACTATGGGGAGGACGGGAGATTGGTGGAAAAAAACGAAGGCCATTCGCGGGCTGTCTTTGGGGGGTTATCGCAACCAACAATCGTGACGTTAGGGGATAATGAGCGAAGCGGCGGACGGGGGGTGCTCTCTTTTGCGCGTTTACATGGAATACGCCTGCAGGACGCTTTTTAATGTACAGCGGCCGATGGTGTGCCTGGAATTGAAAAAACCTAGGATGCTTCCCTGAGTAATAGCTAGGATCATTTTCCGACGTATCGTGGGGACAGGTGTGGAGAGGGGGTATTGCCACTGGGTGGTATTAGGCAGTAAAGCTCGCAAGAAGAAAGTTTGAGGGGGGGGCATCCATTAAAGAAGGGTTTGAATTCAGTCGGGGTCCCATCGTTGTTGAGCTGAGGGATGTTTCCCAAGTGAGCTCATCTGGAGGATACATCCATTTTGGGTCAAATTTTCGGGTAGCGAACCCTGGTGGGGAAGATGGGGGACTTATGGAACAGATAAGAGGAGACGACTGGTTCTTGTGCGGGGTTCGGTACATCGCATTTACTTACTGCGGGAAGGTACATTATGGGGCAGAGGGGGGAGGGGAGGGTGCACTGGTTTTTTGCGGGGTGGGTGGTCCGCTCCAGTTTAAGAAGGGAAGGGTTAAGGCCAGGTTCTCAAGAGAACAGCTTTTCGGATGGGGAGAAGAAGGGAAAGCTCAATGTTTATCGTCACCATCGGGTACGCCTAAGAGTAATGGATATTGGGGAAAAACTTGAAGCACGGAAAAATCGCGGGGTACTAGCAGCAGGTGACCTAGACGAAGGAGGGGGGGTTGGGGAATCCGACAGATCCCTCACAGTTGGGATATAGGGAAACCCTGGGGGTCCCTATCGAAAGGTCAAAAAACCATTTACGAGACAGCGCGGGGTGAAAGGGGGAGGACAAGCGGTTCAACTTGTCGGACCAGCAAAGAAAAAGGGAGAAGATAGGAGATGGTCCTCGAAAAATGAGAAATCAAGAAAGAAGAAAAAGGGAAAAATCAAGGGAAGGAATAAGAAAAGAGAAAGAATAGATCATGATTGGGTACAAATTGACCACCTCTCTCTGGAAAACAAACGCGTTTGCATCAAGGTTGACGTTGTTACAGGCGATCGGGTTAGAAAAGGGGTTCTGAGCGACAAAAGGAGAAGCGGTGGGGTGTCATTCGAGAGAAGGAGTCTAAACGTTTAATACTCTTGTCGTTGACGGAGGGATGGAACGGAGAATTGAAAAAAAAAGAAAAAAAAAAAAAAACAAAAAGACTGGACAGGTGTCGACAACTCGTGTTTCAGGACACTTGGGGGCCAAAAAGGGGCGAAACTGGTTCCAGGAAAAAAGGACATTCTTAGGGGAAAAGGACTGAAACCGGGGAAAAGAGCGCCACAATTCTTTACCCGGCTGGGGAGTTCAAAGGGGGAGGAAGGTTCCTGGGAGACAGACCTCATAGGCGGGGTACGGTCTAGAAACCGGGTATTGACACGGCTAACCACATTTGGGGGAAAAAACAAACGGGGAAAACCATTGAAAAAGGGGGGAAAGTGTTTCGAGGAGGGGAGCGAATTCCTTTGCGCATTACCATTGAAGAAAGGGTTGGGTTTGAACCTGAAATTACCGACAACTTTAAAAAGAAGGGGGAGTGTTTTGTAGCACATTAGGAGGGGGAATGAATCCGAGGGTAAAACATGAAGGGCGGTGACGGCTGATAAAGGGGGTGCAGGAATCAAAACCTATTTCTCAGGAAATGTTTATCATCGAGCGCATGCAAAAAAAGAAAAAAAAAAAAAAAATAAAGCGAGCACACTACACGAGTACTTATCGCCTGTCTGCTAATAAAGAAAGAGGGATCGACCTTCTTCTCTGGAGTAGGGAACCGTTCGACCAACAGGTTCTGACCGGGGGACACTGGGGGGAAAACCGGAAAAAAAAAACTAAAAAGAAATACTGAAGAACAAGTGATGGGTTGAGAGTATTAGAAGAGAAAGTCGCCAGTCATTTGCGGGAGAGCTTAAACTTTTCGAGCAAAAACCCGAAGAGACAAAAGGAAGGGAAAAAGCTAAAACCAGAGGGAGTCTCATTAGCAGTAAGAGTTGGAGTGTCTCTTGTACAGAAGTGATTATAAGCTGGGGGACACTTGTGCGAAGAAAAAATCTCTCAAACCAAAACTATTAAAGGGGAAAGAGAGTGTTTTGTATTCGAAAAATCGGGAGAGAGAGATCTAGAACTGGGGACACTCAAAGAAGATAGGAGAATAAGGTGGGTAGGGTAGGCGAACCTTTTGAAGTATCGTCCCTGCGAAAGGAGACGTTAAGCGAAAATGAATGACGCCGAATCAGAGACACCTAAGGAAAGGCCGAAAGGATGTGGAGGGGAAGCGAGGTAGAGGAGTTAGATGCATTTTAAACGTGAAAGGAAGAAAGAAAGGGGGGTGTAGAGTCCGTGTCCCTCTCGAGATCACTATCAGGGGGGGGGGGAAGGTGGAGGGGCGAGTTAAGGTGGGTGATCGAGCGCTCGAGAGGAATCCTTGAGTATCGCTTCTTCCATAAATTATTCCGTGCGAAATAGGGATGCTTAATTATCACGAAAAAAGCTAAGCAAGCATCCTATCTTTGGAAGAAGCCTGAAGGAAAAGGTAAGGGAAAAAGGAAGAAAAAACGCCGGGCTTTCGATTCGCTTAGGGAAAGGTTCAAACCCAGCATTCAAAAATGAACGCCCAAAAAGGATGGTGCCATGGTTAGTGAAAGTTGGGGGGAAGCGTGATAATTTGAAAACAATAAGACAACGAGAGAGAGCAAGAAAACGGGACACCAAGCACGAGGTCACTTCCGAAAAACAGAAATCACAAGAATGGGGAGTCGGTGCATAAGCGGATCTGTCCTAGGGACTAATCAGAAGGGGGGGGTCTGAGGGTAACCCATGTTCGGTACTTAGAAGTTTCCCCCACACGCGGGGCAAAAGTTGGTCTACCCCCGAATGTTGAGGTGGGGGTAAGAAAGGGAATCGGGGCAGACAGTCATCCAAAAAATGATTAAAAGCTAACTGTCCCGGATCTTACAGGAAGTACACAAATCAGGGGTCGCATAGGGAAGGATACTCTAGCTTCAGGGTGGAAAAAAAAGAAAGGAAAAGAGGGGGTGGAGGAGATCATCTCAGGTTTCCGGGCAATTTGCAAACAGGCTGGGAAGGGTCATATTTCTTCAGGGGCCACTACTGGAGAAAGGAAAGAGGGGAGATCAATGTTTCGATTAAATAGAAGAGCCCAGGAACGGAGTGGGAAAGAGTGGCAGTTGAACCGCAAAAAGAGGCATTCCCATAGAAAACCCAGCTGATGTAAGTCAAAGTCGATAGGGGCCGCTTTGTTTCGGGTAGGGAAGCGAGGGGAGGAAGAAGCCATGGAGGGGCGGGGAAGAAGTTCGAGCAAGTCCAATACAACTCGTACCAACACTATGGAAGGGGGGGCCGGGGGGGGGAGGATTAATGTTGATCGAGGAGCAAGGCTTAAAAACTGAGGGACGGAGAGAGAAAAAGGAAAAAGTACTCCAGAAGATCGAAAAGCGCTGCGGGAGACAGAACATACTGCACGCTCGGAAAAAAAGGAGGAAGGGCGAAAAGGCAAAAAACTGTGGGAACCGCCCGGCAAAATAAAGGGGAATGGGGGGGGGGAGGATGTACAATTCCCGCATCCTGCTTACTCGAAAAGAACGAAAAAAACTGAATCTATTAATGGAACTCCGGGACACCGTTCCAAATATTTGGCGAGAAGATGAAACCACTTCGGGTCAAAACATATTAATCTCAATTGTGGGGGGGGGGGGGGAAAGAAAGGAATGTAAAAATCAAAGTCCGGACCAACTACGTACCAGAAAAAAAAGAAAAAAAAAAAAAAAGAGAAACCCACCAAAAAAAAGATTCATAAAAGAAGGTAATGAATGCAAATTAGCATAAGAAGGATACGGCGAATACAAAGGCATGCATGAACCACTCGGTAACCGAGAGTTAGCCTGAGAAAAAAGGGGGAAAGGAAGAATAATGGGGAGTCCTAACCTGCCCGAACCCTCGCAGCGAGGGGAATTACCACCAGAAAGAAAAAAAAGTCAGAACAGCAAAGAAGTGGGGATAACCATGTCTGGCTGGGCGAAAAGGTAGGTTCGCTCATACGCTCATCAAGGGAAAAAACGCGGGGTTACTAACAAAACCTCCGTCAACCAATACGGACTTAAGGGCAACCTCAGAAAACAAAAAAAAGGCCTTCTCGTCTGAGGGTCTAAATGAAAAAGAAACGTTTTGGGAAACTTGCAAAAAAAAATGGGAATTGGTATCCGCGGGAAGCGATATGTAGTTGTCGTAGCAAGCACCGGAACAAAGAGCTAAGGGGAAGGAGCGAAATAATTCCCCTCCCTCATAGGAGGATCACCTCAAGTAGAGGTCCGCGATCAATACCCATAAAAAGCTCGAGAAAAAAAACGTCGCCTACAAAGTGAAATCGACGGTGCCTTTGCAAAGAGTTGCGAAGGGGCTTGGAAAAGGTTTATCTCTTCATTGAAGATCGGGCCGGAAGTCCCCCAAGATTGTCAAAAAAAAGGGGGGTTCGAAAGCAACTGACAAGTGGAAATTTAGATCTCTCACAACACGGGGGGAGGGAGGGGACAAAAGGGGTTGGGAAGTGGCGAAGAGAATTCTCTAACCGCGGGATCGACCATGAAACAAAAAAAAAAGGGACCGTAAGGAAACTGAAAGGGCGAGCAACGAAACGGAAGCCTAGTGGACGTATTTCCAGTCGGGCTTGACAGGGGGGGTCTCTGCTTTGGGAGCCTCGCGCGGACTGGGGGGGGGGGGGTAACCGAAATGGGTAAGAAATCAAGGATCTTAGAATCCTCCAGGTGGAGGGGAATTTTCACGGAATCTTGAAAGGGTGCGACTACTAGGATTGGCTACGACCAATTACACTAAACAGATGAAGGGGCTACGGGGGGACAGAGGGGGGGAGAGAAGTTTTCTGGGGTTCAGCAACAAAGGGGTCACAAGGTGAGAACAGAAACGATCGTCCGGTGCGGGGTATTAGTCGGGGGGGTTAGAGGCAAAAGGGGGACTGGTGGTTTTGGCGCAACACAAAGGGGGAAAGGGCCGAGAGGGACGACCTTAGTCTTCGTTGTTTATGGTGGCTCGTCGGTTGTCTGCTGTGTGGAGGGGAAAACCAAAGGCGGGAGTGAAGCGCTATTGTTTGGGCAGGGACTGCATAACTAGACCTGCACCTTATTAATATCCTATGGCTCTGGCGTATCTTAGTTTAAGGGCAGACCACGGTGGGGTCTCGGGGGACCGCGGAGCCGTTCGGTGAAAGAAAGGGGGGAGTTTGGAAGCCCTGAAAGCCCGGTTCTGAATCGTTGGGTGTAAGCGTTGGCGGGAAAGGGGGGTCCGGAATGGGGGGACTTGAATGAGCTTCGGTCTGGAAAAATCAATTGAGGGGAAAAGCGGAACATCTTTGGCAAGGTACTTACGTATAAGGAAGTTGTTTCTCTCTGCGCGTGGCCTGGCGTAGTGCGAGTGCAGAGGGGGAAGAGCCAGGAAAGGGTTGGTTATGTGCCCCCGTGAAAGTAATATGAGGTGTTCGGGGGCTGGGGGGGGGCCAGCTCTCATGGGGCCTCCTTAATTGGCATATGTTCTCCAGAGGAAGGGAATCTTTTACGGGAGAAAAGATCAAGCTTTAGGGAGACCGACACAATCATTTTTGAAGCAAAGAATCGAGACAAGCTGAAAGGACCGTTAAAAGTGCAAATGAATCGCGTGGTACTAGCGAAGAATGCTCAAGAGCAAACTTGGTTGGAATCCGACAGCAACGTTGTCATCCCTCTTAACCGGAAAAAAAGGGGGGTGGAGGGCGGGCGGTCGAAGAAGAAAACTGTGGCATAGGGGATCCGAGGCGGTTCCTTGGCGACCGAAAAAAACTACTTTCTCCAGCGAGGGAGATTGTCCTCGGGGAAAAGGGTCGAAAAAAAGCCACGTGGAAGGGAAAAAAAGAAGTTGGACGGGGATAGCAGCTCCTAAACAGGGAAAAAAAAAGGACAAATCTGTCCTTAGCACAACCCTTTGGAGATTGGTGACAAGGGAAATATCGTGGTATCCTGTTACAATGAGCACTTGACAGGGCAGTCCGCGAAGGTCCATTCGAGATTGAAAGAAGGTAGTGATTAAGGATGGACGATTAACGAGAGAATTGACCGCCGAGTCGACAAACTCTTGTTGAAAGAAAAAGCCAATGGGGGGGAGAAAGGGCGAACTGGTAAAAGAACGCAACGATACCTAGTAGTATCAAGAGAGCTTGGGGGGACAAGAGGACAATCCGTTAAAGGCTGAGGAAGGAGGTGCAAATGGTGTTCGGTTAACTTTTCAGGGGAGGGCAGACAGGGGGGGAGTCTGGGGACCGATTTCTCACGCGGGGAACTCCAACATGTTTACAAAAACGGTACACAATTTGGGAACGCGGGGAATTCCTGGTACGCAGGACATTGAATAGAAAAGGGGGGGGGGTTAAACCGAGGGAGAAGCCGGCAGGTTTTCGAGTGTTCATCATGAGTATAATGAAACGGCGAAAAGGGGGGGATTAATGCTTTCTAGCGTTTATGTCCTTAAGCAGAACCCAGAGAAGTCAGGGGTGGGGCTGGAATTCGGAAGAATCAATCTATTAGAATCTCTCGAATGCGATCCCCCGAAAAAGGGTACGTGATCCTAAGGGAAAAAAAAGAAGAGCTGTGATCGACTTCAAAAAATAACGTTTCTACCACCGGGGGAAGAAAAATTTAGGGCAATCACCCGTATCCTACGAAGGAAGGGGGAGGACTCGAAGACGGAGACGGGGGAAAGAATTTGATCGGTCCCGGATACGGGACTCTGGGGGGGGGGAGTTTGAGCACATCTCGCATTACACGAAAAAAGAGGAGGGAAAAATTAGAAAGGAGAGCCTGATCTAGGTCCGAAGGTTGAGGGGGGAGTCTAGGAGGCAGTTTCAACAAGGGCCGATACACAAAAATCCTCTCAAAAAAAAAGAGGGGAGGGAAAGGGTTTGTAGCAGAGAGTGGAATCTCATCTAGCTTGGAAGGAACGCAAAATCCCTGAACGCAGAAAAAAGCCACCAGTGGTTTGGAAGCTTTTTCGCGAACTTGTGAAAGAGAGATCGGGGAGAGAATCGAATGGCGAGACTGAATGACGAGATCAAACGGAACGAAGCAGTAAAACTTTTGGGAAGGCGAGTATTTGCGCTTCTCCAGGATCAGGGTTCAGATGAGGGATGTCCGGAAAAAGCAAAATTGGACGTCCCGATGCCAAAGACAGTCGATCAGAAAAGTGGGGGGGGCGGGGGCGGACAGACCATTAAGGTAAGGATATCGGGGTGGGGTTCGGGTGGCGGAACAGCGCTGTAGGAAAAGAACGCCTAAGTGAAGGGGGCTCTTCAATAAATAGGTAGGGTAATGATCAAAACAGCTCTCACAAGTCCCCCTACTAGAGGGTTTCGGAGAGAAAAATCATCGAAGCAAAAAACCCAAAGACTTCGCCATGTCGCAAAAAGACTTTCTCAGAGGTAAGTTCACGCAAACGGGGGGGAACCGGGGGAAAGACAGGCGGTCCCCGTGTCCCCTGGGTGAAATCCCGAGGGGGGGAACACCCTATGCCCGCCGTCCCAACAGCAGGCATGTCTGCCGGAAATAACCGGGCAAAAAAAAAAAAACGGAACTCCGAACATGAAAGGATGGTAGGCAGGCGGTTCATCTCTAAGAGAACGAGGACTCAGGGTCGGGTGGAACCAGTCTCCCTGATGAGAGTCCCAATGAAAAAGGGGCAGGACCCAGGAATGGGGTTGGTTTTTAAAAAGCGGGGCCAGAGACGGTCCTCGCACGACCTACTAAGAAGGCAACGTGGATCGGGGGAAAGGGAAAGATAAAATAGACGTAAAAAGGTGAGCTCATGGGAACACAGTTAAACCGAGGAGGGTCACCACAAAAGGAATCACACGCGGGTTCGATAAGAAAAGGGGGGTCCTTGGGTCATAAACGGAGGTTAATAATCTATTGCTTAAGAAATGCCCTGGGGTCACTGATTGAATGTCGGATAATTTGAAAGGGACAATAGAAGAGCGGAAAGACAGGAGGGGAAGAGGGGTGAGGGCGGCAGAAAAAAAAGACCGAGGCTTCCCACTAATTCCCAACTGCTGGAAAAAAATATCGGGAAAGAAAGGCAGTTGCCACCCCATTTTGTGAAAAAGGGGGGATAGGGCTTAAAGATCGGGTAAAACATAATTCGTCCTTTAAAGTTGCGAGAATTCCTAGGCAACTCTAAAAACGCTATGGGTCACGTGTTGGAATTAATGGATAACAATCATTGTTATCGATAAACTTGAGTCTTCCACCAGGAAGTTACGGATACACGTGAGAAAAAGGCCTACAAAAAAATTCGAAAGCGCTGTCGTGAAACAAGCATACTGCCAGTTCAACGGCGAAAACAAGCCAAAAAAAGGGGGAAGGGAGAACCGCCCCTAACGTCGTGTTCCTTCAACCAGAAAAGGCAAGAAAGTAGCTGATCACCACGACACTAACGAACTCCAGACCAAAAAAAATGAAAGCGTTGGAATCTAGTACCCGTGCACACAGATGGGCGGAGAAACCGAAATGGGGCTGGCGTGAGGAAAAGATTAGAAAAATGGGAACATTATGGGAAGGAAAAGCTTGCTTGGGGAAGCCAAAGCTTCATAAGAAGGTCCTTTAATGGAGCCAAAGAAAAAGTTAAGCGAGGAGAAAAGGGCTAAAAAGGCAAGACCTAGTAACCCCTCGTCCAGGCGGACATGGAATATGCTATAAAGAGACAGTAATATAGTTTGAATACTTCACCAGAAAGGGAAGAACAAGAGTAACCAGCGAGTCAGGAGATGGGGAAAGCGCAAAAGCGAGCAACAAAATACCAGAGGGGGCCTATAAGGTCAAGAAAAAAAGAAGGAAAGTTAACGAACTTTGTGGGGGAAGAACAAACAGTCAAAGAAGGCAGTAAAAAGGAGAGAACACGAAGAGCAGACGAGCAAAAGCCGATCGATGATTTGGGGAAAGGGGGAAAATTGGTCTGCAGAAAGAGGGAAAAGGCCGATTGTCCCAATTGGGTTAGCCCTTCGATCAGAAAAGGGGGGGTAATTTTACCAAGAGGGGAGGGGGGGAACTGGGGCACAATATGAATGTCTCTGCAAAATATTCCCACTCAAGAGAAAGGAAGAAGAGAGAAAATCAATTCAGAACGACGTACACAAAGGAAAAAGAGCGCGAAAAAAAAAAACGGAAGAAAGCAGGGATCCGGAAAAAAGAATTGGAGAGTTTCTGTGCGCGGGGGAGTGGGAAAAAAAAAAATTAACCCCGACAATAGAGAATTCTAATGCTCAGGTGTGTGGGCTATCAAAAGCCGGGGGGGGAGAGGCTACTGAAGAAAAACATAAGGGCAACCACAAAAAGGAGATGAAAAGAGGTAATGTCTGTGGATTGCGAGAAGTGGGAGAAGACACACCTTAGCAGGTTGACGGCCCGAATTCGGGTAAAATTAGAAAAAGAAAACTAAAGTAAAGGGAAACAGAACCGGAGGGGGGGGGAAACCCGTCGATTTTAACGTATGGAAAAGGTGTTTTCTCTGTTAGAAGGCTTTTTACTGGGACCGTTCTTTGAATGTTTAAGCGGAAAATCAAAGGAGAGTGGGGGGTATTCGCGCAGGAAAAAGACTTTCTGAGAAATGTGGCGCCTAAAAGGGAAGGAACGAAAAGGGGACCAACTCGCTTCCCCAGAAAAACCACTTTTGACAATCGAGAGCCGGATTGCGGAAGAACACGGAGTGCGGTTAAAAAAAATCGGCCAGTGTGCTAGTAGGCGGGATTTTGGAAAAAGATGCCAGTCGAGGGAATGGCGGGGGGGGGGTTCTGCTCAAAAAAAACATCTTGAGAAGCCGAATACAGGGGGGGACTTGGATGGGGTGCGCTTTTTGCAGGGGGGGGAAGAACGCAGGGGCAATAGGGGTTTAATTTTACAATACGCTGGTGGGAAAAGACCGCTTTGCTTGAGAAATTATTCAAGAAAAGAGAGGAGATAGGCTCCTCGCCAGGAGAACGTATCGGAATAGTTTTTTCATGGAGGGGGGGAGTTCCGTGGGATCAGCACAGGGTTATTCTAAAACCTTGGGGATTTGGCCATCCAGGAGTCCTTGGGGAGGAGTTGGGCAATCTGAAGGCAGGGAGTCCCAAGTAGGATATGGTGAATTACACCGGGGGGATAAAGGGAGGGGGAAGGGAACGCGGGGAAGTAAAGAAGGGGATGTCATTTTTATGAGGGCTGGCGTGCGTGGGGGGTCGAACAAGTACGGGGGACTTTTTTAACAGGAATGCCACCGGGGACGTGAAGTTCGCAGGGGCTTTTGTTTCGACTAAAGTTGGCGGAAAATAATTTGCAGGAAAAATGTTCTCAAGCCTTTAAGGAAATGGGGGAGTTAGAATCAGCTGTATCGGGTCAAAGATCCAATCAGGTTTAGATCAACAATGGGCTACCTTCAGTACCAAAAGGCAAAAAAACGCGGGGCGCAGATTGAAACTTTAAAAGGGAAATACAACTGGGATTGGAAAAAATCGAGAAGCCTATTTGAAAAAAACTATTAAGAAACAGCATTGGGAAGCGGCCCAGAAATGAAAAGAATTCAAAGGACGGGGATTATGGGAAGCCCTGCGGTTCAACTTAGAAAGGGGCAGCCAAACTTCTACGCGGAAAGTATTCTATTGTCCTCGAAAAAAATGTTCTTCAATAAAGCACGCAGTTAAATATGACGGATAAAAAGGTGATCATGAACTTGACAGAACACCGAAGAAAACTAGGAAAGCGGTTGCTGGAAAGTGGTGACAAGAATCTCTAGTGAAGGACCGGGGGCAAGCGAAAAAAGGTTGAAAGCACGAAAAATCAAGGACAGTCGAGAACGAAAATCAAGGCCAGGGATGACGGGAAAATTGGTCTTAAAACGACACTCAAGGCTGGGTCAGGTTTAGCAAGGGGGGGCGAATCGTTGCGGGGTTGTACAAAAATATACATGAGCTAGAAGGTAAGAGTGACCGAGTGAATAAACAGTCCTCTTGCACGATGAGGAGCGGTTTTGTTAGTCGGGGAGACCCGGCGTGGTTTCAGGTCTGGCATAGGTGGGTCCAAAAAAAAAAGGCTCGCCAACATGTTTACAAGTGGGAAAAAAAAAAGGGAAAATGGAAACAAGGAAAAGGTAGGGAGAATCCTGGCGGGAAAGGGACGGGGGGGGTTTGGGGGAACCGTTAAAGAAAACACAAAGGGACGAAAAAAAAGGTTTTGGAGTCGGCATTGTGAATGCCGTCCTTACTAGAGGTCGTAGCTTTTATGAAGGGTTATGTGATAGGGAAAATTTCATTTTACGGACTCCTGTATGTCCGACGAAGCGAGAGAAACGGAAACAAGGAAGTAACTCGCCTGGGGATACCTAAAAAGAATCAGCGACTGGAAGGGGCAAGCGGAAAAGGTTTTCTCAAACGTGCGGACGCCGGGGGGGTGCAATAGACAAACGATAAACGGACAAACTACTCGAAGAGGTGTGTGCGAAGGAAATAAGGGGAGGTGCCGGGGAGGAGGTGCTGGATTTGCGGAGGGTCGAGCAGCGAGAAAAAAATGTGAGGCTCGGCTAAAAAAAAACGCAGGGCTCTCTAAAAGAAGTTCCTAAGTGTCTGGGGAAAGAGAGATGCTGTTTGTCCGGCGCCAAAAAACCGGAGGGGTAAAAAGAGAGATAATGGTTTGTACTCCTATTTAAAAGCTGCGGGCATGTCCGCCAGAATCAGAGCAGAGTCTTGTTGGCGAAAAGAAGTTCTCTATAACTGCTCGATGTGCTCGCGGGAATCTGATGAAAAGGAGAAGATCCGGCCAGGAACAAAAGAAAAAATACGAATTTGCTTGGGATAAAGGAAGAAAAACAAAACTGGAGAAACCTGTTTGTAAGTTCCCCGAAAAGAAGCCGTGGAGTCCGGGGGGGTTGATTAGGGGCGTTAAGTAATCTTTTGTTGGGGGGGTGCCCAATTCGAATCGAAAAAGAGCTCAAGACGAAGAAAATTTATTCTTCGGAGAATGGTTTGAGAGGGAATAGAATCTCAAAAAAAGGGAGAAGGAAAGATTTGGCACGTACTCCGGCCTAAACTCAATGCCGACACAAAAAAGGGCGAAAAGGGAGCGGTAAGGAAGGGGTCAAAACCAAATTTTCAAAAAAGGTACGGCCGGGGGGCCGACTAACATGTTTCCATGTTGGAGGTTCAATTTGGGGAGAAAAAAAAGGGCTAAATCGGGGTCACCCACCATGAACCTAAGGTAAAACAAGGAGATGATTTCGGAACCAGCCACACGCTGAACGATCCTCCGGAATCGGGGAAATAAGGATTGTGAAAACCCACTAGAGTTGGACAACTACAGATCACCGTTGCGGTTCGGGGGGGAAAAAACAACCAAATTGGCGGACTGAAACAGAGTGGGGAGACCAGTGGGAAAAAAGTCAATATCGGACCTACGCGAAAAAGAGGAAGGAAAAGTCTCGACGGGACCCTGTCAAAAATTCATAGAACACAGTCTTGGAAGGGGGGGCAGCAAGGGGAACAGCATGTGTAACACCAATCAGAAAAAAGGGGAAGCAAGCAGCGTGGAACGGTTGTCATGTCATGATCAAGCAGCGGACGGTAGCGTCCTAGTGGGAAGGGAAAACTATAAAAAAACGCCAGGCTTGATCGACATTTGGGGGGGGAAGGACAAGAAGAGCGAGCAGGGAACGACAGACCGCTCGGAAAACCTACTGCCAGAGTGCTGTAAGGGGAAGGGAGGAAGGGGGAAAAACAAAGGGTTCCGAAAGAGGGGGAATTCAAAGAGCGCGGAAACAAGAAAGCCTGTTACAGTTCGAGCAAAAATGGAGGCTCCTGCGTAAAAAACAAAAGTTCCTTAAGTATAGGTGGGGTACTCTGGCGTTAAAACCAGGTGGGATAACGATAAGATGAGCAGGACCCATAAAAAAAAAAAGCGCTTCTTTAGAAGGGGCATACTGCCCATTCAAGGTGCAAAACTTCTATCGGAACCAAAGAAAAAAATTGGGGGGCAAATTGCCGTAGGTGTGGAACGGAAAATAATGGACAAAAGGACCGCAGTAATGCGCAGGACTCGTAAAAAAAGCACTAGAACGAACGCAAAGAGGAATGAAAGATAGGTAAGTACCCGTGCCAAGAGTCGCGAGAAATTGAACCACCGAAGCGAAGAGCACATTAGTGAGGAAAAAAAAAGCAGCTTGCGTGGACTCACAACGGAAGGGACCCGAGTCATAACCTGTCTTTATGGGGAAAGGGGGGGTCTACTAAATGGAACGACGAAGAAAACACAAAAGACCAGCGGAAGGGGTCATAGAAAGCCTGGAAGACCAAAGGAGGAAATCAGAAAGGCAGTCCATATACAGGGACAGAAGGGAGGGAAAAGTAAGTGTGACGAATGCACAAGGACGGGGGACAATCAACAATAGCTCTGTAAATTAACGGGCTTCGGAAGAACAGCGCAAAAGAGAACAAGAACCCTCCGCAAGGGACAGATCGTCGGTCTAACGCTGTTTTGGGTTGTCGAAAAAAAAAAAGGCATTCCCTGGTATCGGGGATAGAACGACCCGCCGACCACAGAAGATCGTCTGATGGTTTCAGGAAAATTCGGAAGGCAGAAATCTTAGGGCTATTGTCAAAATTGGTTAAACTTCGGGAAAAAGGAAAATTGGATGGGGGGAAAAAGAATTGCAATTAGCTGCGCGAAAGGTCGGAACAGAATCCGGATAAGGAGGAGATAGGGGAAAAAAAGAAAATCAAAAGCGCGGTAAACCACATTAAAAAAATCCTCGGCGATAAAAGCAGCGGGGTAAAATCGCAACGTTCCAAATACTGAACGGGGTGTGTCGCAAGTCTTGGTCAAAAGGCGAAGTCTATTTCGTGTGGAAGGTCAATCCACGCCGGTTATCTATTCTACTGACGCCACTTCACGATGAGTGGAACAACAAAAGAAGAGAGAGATAAAGCAAAATCTGAGTGGGAGGTGCGGGAGGGAAAATAAACCGTGACAATTACAACACCTGAGGCTGAGACTTCTGGAAAGAGGGGGGAATGAAAAAAAGAACGAAGACTATTGGCAACTCCGCGAGGTCACTTTCAGTAGCAAGGTGTGAGAGCTCTTTGTTTCCTGTTTGAACGTTCTCTTAGAAAGGCGGTATCCGGAATGGGAATATTTCCCGCGACAGGACTGGAATGCAAGGGTGAAATGAGAGGGGGACTAGGGACCCTCGAAGGGCCCCGCCGGGCTAACCCTTTTTACAATAAGGGGAAAAGATTCGCTGGTCTGGCAAAAAAAGACCGAAGTGTCTATTGGTGCAAAAGGAGGGTGTTGGTATTTGGAAATTCGCGGGGCGGGGCGGGGTTTTGTTATCCGAACACAACCCAGTGCAGGACCTGGAGGAGCGAAGGGGGGGGGAGGTGTGGTGCTCCTTTTGACGAAAGAGGGGGGAAGGCCTGGGCGGGGTAACATCGCTGCAAAAGGGGGTTTAAGGTGACTTTCCTTGGAAAAAAAGTAGGCCGGGGAAAAATATGGAGACCTCCGCTACCGTACTTGGGACGGGTGGTTCTGCATGGAGGGGAGAAAGAAGTAGCCGCGGCGGTAGGCTAAACATTTTGAGGGAAAAACCAGTAAAGAGGGGCTGGGGTCTTGGGGAGGCACAGAGGCTTTTTTTGGGGCCGGGCCCAAGTGAGCTTAGCTGGTCTGAGATTTACGCAAAAGGGTGATCAATGAAAAAAAAGGAGAGAACCGGCATGGAGGGTAGGCTTTCATGGGCGACTAAGCTGCGCTTGGTCAAGGGAGGAGGAGAAAAGGGGGGGTTCGGGGAAAGGCCTTACTGGAAAATGTGTACATTATGGACATGTGACTTACAACAATACGTTTGTGGTCGAAACCTTGGGGGGGGGGGGGAGGGGGGTGAACAGCATGTTTGGTCCTAAAGGGGCAGAGGCCAGGAAAAGGCTTGGGAAGAGCGTTGGATTAAGGGGAGGTATTCCTTCTCAAACTGTCTCGTTGATCCGTCAGGTTTTAGGAATAGATCAAACCAAGGGAATACAAAACCAACACAGAAAAAAAAGGGGGGGACGAGGCGCAGAAGGGGTTGCTCGAACTGAAAGACTGCAAAACCTTTATTGGTTTGGAGGAGATGGAAGGAAGAGTACCGGAAACTTTAGCGGCAATTAAACCAGACTTAGTGGGGAGGGGAAGGCCCGAGGCTTCACTTGGCGAAAAAGCCAAACTCAAGGAGAGGGGCTGACGGGGTCCTCGAAAAAGAGACCAAGAAGCAGCGCTGAAGTGAAGAACAGAACAGACGGATAAAGAGAGGTGATCATGTTTACAAAGGACAACACGGCAAAAGATCGGAAGCGTTTGCTCGGTGTGAAACAATGAAGCTATAGGGCAAAAAAATGGGGACAAGGGACGACCAACGATCGAAGGTTGTAAGCCCATCCTCGCGGAAGAAAGAAATCAGGCCGTGGAGGACCGAGAGAGAATTTAGAAAAACTCCCGGCGTGAGCAAACTCGTGTCAAGGAAGTTGCAAACGAACTGGGGTTTAAACAACCGGAGACATAGTAGGAGACAAGAACGACTTATAATGAAAAAACGCGGAAAACTTCAGGGAAAAGATTCTGAGGATGCCGAATGGGGGGTGGGGGAGGCTGGGAGGGCGCAGAAGAAGGGAGTGGTTTACTTCTGGGGAATTGAAACCTATTTAAGCAATGTGTGAAAAAGAAAAGGGACATGGAAAACATGTGACTTTTGGCCCCGCGTAAGTTACATTGGGGAGGACCGTTTGGGGGTGGGAACCTAAGTACAGAAAAGCGAAAAATGCGTTTTCCGGGGGGGGCGGCCAATTGCGTATAAAGGGGGGTCCTTACGAGGAGGGAAACGGGATATTTAGGAAAGGACTTGGTTAGCATTAAGCATAACCTGTACTAAAAGGAATAAAGGATTGAATCTTCCGAGAACAGTAGTAGCGAAAAAAGGGGGGGGGGGGAGGCGCACAAAAAGTACGAAGAAGGGCGAATCAACAAAAAATAAATTATCTGATAAAACTTAGGGAGCTTGCATCACGTTCCGTTAGGAAAGCGGTTACAAAGATCGAAACGTCTAAGGGGAATACTCTAAGAACAAGGGGGATACTTTGGGGGGGGGGTCTATATGGAACAGTGGGACGGGGAAGGGGATGATGGGCATGCATTGTAAAATAGCGTAGGGTTCGAGCACAAACGGAAAAATGTTCGTCGAAAAAAAAAAAAGGAGGCGCTACGTCTATTCCGGTGGGGAGGAAGAGGCTAAAGTTCCTCGGCAGTACAACAAAAACTCGAAAAAAAAAAGTAGGAAAATTTTTGTTAGAAAGATAGTGGAAACACCTGAAGCCTCTAGAAATGCCAGAGATCCCGAAAAGGGAAATGCTTGGGGGGAGACTTTGTAGTCAAAGATAGAGTGTCCTACGATTTCGCTAAAAAGAAAAGGAAAGAAGCATCCGGAACCGATATTCTCCAAAGTCAAAAACCCGGGTTCTACGCTGGATGTGAAAAAAAAGAGGAAGGTTCGATGCATGTAAATTGGAACCGGAAAAAAAAAGGGGGGGGGAACGTCCCGAATAAAGACCGGGAGGTCATATCACCGTGGTCGTTGATGGTTAAGGTGAGATCGATGTCGAGGACAACGATGAGTATCGCTTCCAGGGAAGGAGGTGTATGCGGTCACATAAACAAAAACCGCACTCCGCAGAAAGCCTATCGACCCGGAAGGAAGCAATACAAGGCCCGACTAGAAACCCTGCAGCCGGTAGAAGAAAGAGGTCAAACCCAAAAGGGGTTCTCTTATGGGTACTGACCCATACGCGAAAAAGATGTTTCCATGGGTAGGCAAGTTTGGTAGGGAAGAGGGGGCGTTTTCAAAAACATATGCCAGAATACAGGCCCAAACGGGGGTCAGTGCGGAAAAGGGGGGGGTCGAAAGGAATCGGTTCAACAAAAGGGGGTATTGAATCAGGGAAAAAAAGATTATACATACTATGTAGCCGGTTGCTTAGGGAACCCATGGAGAACTGCGCGGGGATACACTCGACACGGGAGGTGGGTTAAAAAAAGAGTACTCCGAAAGGTAGGTCGAGCCGTCATCCAAGACGAAATTTCAAAACGTATACTGGCCGATCGAAGTTTGTTCAAGCATGGTAACAGGGATCAAACCGAAGAAAAAAGGCAACAAAAACCACTTGAGCAAAAAGCGGGTTCGAGAATAGAAGCGGGGGCTTTGGTCAATGCGAAGAAGTAGAAGATTTCTTCGGGACCCTGGATCAACATCAATTGATGTCTTGAGACCGGTAAAAAAGAGAAAAGTAGGGAATGCATCGCGCGTGGCTTTTTCACACGTTGAACGCCGGAAGTGAAAAAGGATGAGTAGTCGGTCACCGGACGATAGGGCCGCTAAGGGGGGTAGTAAGAGGGCATTAAGGTCTTTATAGGGCAGTAAAACAAATCCTGGGAAGGGTCGAATTCCGGAGCGCCTCGTACCAACCGGAGGAAAATGGACTTTTGCACAGTGTGGTGTGAGACCAAAGATCGATTAAAGGGAGTAAAACCTTATTGGCTCTTATAACGAGACAGCTGAGCATTGAATCCCAAAAAAGATCGAAAGGAGCGTCTTGGAACACGAATCCGGAGGGGCAGGCCAAAAAGGGTATTAGAACAAACATCAACGTAGTGTGGAGGGCACGGTGGCCATACTCCACGAAGTGCGGGAGGGGAAGAGCGAAACTCACGAACGCCAGAACAAACATGGAAGAAATGAATCAGGAAAGACAAAGAGGGGAAAGCTACCCGAAGGAATCACACTGTCCTAGAAGACCAGATATCTCATTGGGTAGGAAATGCGCTTGTTCAACACTACTGTAACCAGAAGATGTCATGGAAGGTTGCCCAAACTCGCAAATGGGGAAAAGAATAAAGAACTGCTAGGAGAAACAACAGACTGCATAACCTAAGCCAAGATACTGAGCCTACGAGAAGAGCTATTAGACTGAGAAAGGGGTCCAGGAACAATTACAAGAAAAGAACAATATCAAGCGGGCCATTAAACAGCCGGCGGCCATGGCGAAAGAAGGGCACCATAGAAGCCGCTAGGTAAAAACACGACGCAGGCGCTAAATAAAAGTTGGTTTTGTTCGACTAACAAAACCTAAAATTCCCCACTCAGAAATGGCCTTGCCGAAAAACCGACAAAAGAAGAGCAACAGCCGGAGGGATTTTTCTTGGTCCGCATAAAGTTGTGACAGAAATATAAGGGGGGGGTGAAGGAGTGGAAGCGAGAGGAGGGTGGTCGTAGCGTATGACTCGGGAGTGCTCACAATTGCAAGACGTAGAAGAAATAAGAAAAAAAAAAGAAGAAGGGGGTCTTAAGGTCAGTCCACGAGGAAAGCAGGCTAAGAACGTACCAAGGAAAAAAAATGAGAAAAAAAAGCATAAAAACACCTGTCGCAGGAAGTTAAATCGTGGATTGTCAAAGCGGGGCTTGTAGGGGTGGAGGAATTTAAAGGGGGGTGGCTCTCAGGACAAAGAAAGACCGAAACTAATGCAAAGTCCAAGAAGGGGAGAGGAGCCAACTAAGAAGATTTTGAGGAAGATACTCTCAACCAGGAGGAGGTAAAGAGGAAATCTTGGGGGGTCGGATAAGAAAGCGGCGTGGATCGACAAATTACACACAAGACCGAAGGAAATGATCCAACGGAGAAAGAAAAAAGGAGGCGCAACAAAACGATCAAAAAGGTCTTGTTTGCACCTGAGTAAAAAAAAAAAAGGAGATTTTCACTGGAAAGGGAAAATGTGTTCCGGTTTTCCTGCTTGTCTTCGCTTTCTTTTGGTAGGTGGTACCGTCTGGAAATGGGGGATTTTACAGGAAAGGATCCTGTTAGGGAGGGAGGGAGGGAGAAGGCTAAGTCGATCTTACAAGGGCGGACACGATTCAGAGTGAGAAGAACTCCTTTTAAGAGATCCACCTCAATTTTGAAGTTGGACTCAATGGGGAAGAAAACGAAGAAAAAAAAAAATGGCAAAGACGATCGGGGAAGATTGGTAGGCGCTTCGGGGCGTAAGGAAAATGTGGACTGGCTGGGGGGGTAGTACGCAATCCAAAAAACAACGTGCTTAACTCGTAACAAAAGATCAAGAGACGGCGGACGTTCTCTCGCTGGCGGCGCGGCAGAACGCCGCGGGAATTTACCACCAAACCCTCGGGAAAAAGGGTCTTGCAACTTAGTCGGCACAATTTCATGGCTTCACTGGTAGCTTGGAAACTCTTTCCGCTAACGGTAAAAGGGTCAAGAGAGAAAAAGTGGGACCGCATGAGCACGCGCCCAGGGAGTATTTCGGAACTTGCAAGGGAAAAAGACCGGTGAGGTCGGTACCGACGGGTGCGGACAATAGTCTGTTGCCCGTCCCAGAGGTGCCGGGGTCTGAGGGGTGACATGAGATACGCCATTGTGACGCAAAAAAAGGGGGGGGAAAGTGGTTACTTCCGGGAGTACCCCTTCATGTCTCTCGGGTGTGGCGGTCGTGCGAGTGCGGGGGTTAAAAGAAATAAGCGCAGGACGGGAGGTGTACTAAAAAGGGTACGTTGAGGGGGTTTCAAAACATACCGTTTTTAAGGGGGACGCTAAAGTTTTGCCTCAGGGAGGGGCAGTATGCCAGTCAGCAATAATCGCTGTTCGATCTTTGGCAAGAAGAGGGGTTACCTTCCAACAATCAGGGAAGATCCAAGGACGACCCTGTCATTGAAAAAAAATTAAATCGGAGGGGGTCGGGAGGAATCACTGAAAAAAGTAACTGGGGGTTTTCTCCGAAACAGGGAAGAAAGAACCTATGAGAACCAAAAGTTGGTATCGGTCAGAGCTAATCGAAAGGCACCCAACTTTACAAGAACTTAAGAGCCCGAGCGTTCCTCGAAAAGCCAGCAGGATGAACGAACCAATGTCTAATAAAGAAACTCTTCTATGACCGAAAAAAAGGGGGGTGTAAGTTGGAAACGAAAGACTGATAAAGCATCTGTGAAAAGAAACCAAAAGGAAAGCTGCTCTTATCTGAAGCCCGCGTTTGCTCAAAGGGGTCTTTGGGGAACAAATGAACGTGTGTATCAAAAAGTGGAAAGGGAAAAACGATCGAAGCGGGGTAAAAATAGTCCTCTACAAAAAAAAGTGGGAAGCATCGTCGTGGGGGGAAAGTATCGACCGTATGTACGAAAGAGAAGTGCTGAAAACGAAAAGCCGGCTTGGGAGAAAAAAAATGTGGGAGGGGAATTTGGAGGGCCGTTGGGAACCTGGGTTCCATAAAAAAAAAAAGTGGACGATTCCGGATGATAGTATTAGCCCGAAGAGCAATCCTCGGGGAACAGAGGGATTATAGTTTGTGTGAAATTAATGGGAGCGCAGACCAAAAGCGTGTAGGGGGGGGAAAAGTTAAACACTCTTGCTCTAGGAGGCAAAAACTTGAAACCCAACGGAGAACCAAAAAGTGGTGGTTGGGCGCAATTCCTTCACGGCATTTACAAAAATTTAGAACGGCAAGCGACAGTTAAAGCCGATACAGGGTTTCGATGGGTATAAAACTACAGGAAAAAAGAAGGGCGTTACGGGAGGGTTGATGGAAGCTAACTATTTAAATTACTAACCGGGGGGGAAGTATGCAGATCAAAAAGGAGAGATGGCAGGGGGCGCACAACGAAAAGATTACTTACGCATGGAGAAGAAAAATAAAGGATCAGGTACTTCGCGCGCAATCGGACGGTGACAACGGCCGGTTACCCGGAATGCAAAACCCTAAAGAGACAGAGGCAAATATCTAATAACAGGTTTGTCTTTAATCGGTTCCGGACCGGTCATAAAACAGTGAAGGAGGAAGGGGTGAAAGTTTGCGATCACTCGAGATGAGACACGATCACGAAATACAAAAGGGGCGCAATCTAAAGGCAAGTGCCGTTTTGAGTTAGAGGGACAATAGTATGATAATATCTGGGGAAGAAATAAAAGGAAAAGAACAACAAAGATCTCTCACAAAAAAATTAGTATGAGTAAAAGGGAGAGTGGGTTTGGGAGCGAAAGAAAGGCTCTCATTGTCCGAACACAACGGAACATAGAGAGAGGTTGTGCACAAGCTTTGTAGGGGACTATCGTGTAAAAAGCGCGATGAGGGCAGGGAGGGACCCGGGGAAAGGAACAGGTAATATGATCAAAAAAGGTGAAGAGACGAGTATGGTCAGCTCTTTAATTATCGGTTATGCCTTGGAGAACAAATGTTGGATACTAAGAAGGCAGAGAAAAATTCGATAAGCCTGGTGGACTTGTTAAAATTCGAAAAGTTAGGGGGGGGGGGGAATTGTGCGAAGTCGGCGCAGGGGAAAACACGATCCTGAAATAAAGTTAAGGCTAAATGGGAGGCTTATGAAAAGAAACTCAACGCAGCCATAAAAGGGGGAAGAAGATACCTTAAAAAGAGGGGGAAACATTGACAATGCCGGTCGAAAAACCCTGCAGCAAAAGGTGTCTCCACTTGAAGGAGGTTATCAGGAAAGGTAAATAGGAAAATGCAGGAGAATTCGCGCCGAAAATAAACGGGGTAACTTTTCCATGTCATAGGTTAGGGAATTGGACGGGAGAATCGGTTTTCAAAATGGGCTCAGAAGTAAAAACTCTATGAGGGATGGAAGACAAGAAACGGGAAAGCGGCACGATCATCCAAAGAAGTTCAAGAAGGAGGGGGTAAGCATACTCTAAGTCTCCATTAAGACGAAATTTAGTAAAAGAAACAGGTCGCAAACTCAGCGCCTTGACAAAGCCTTCCTTAAAAGGTCAAAAAGAGTTTTGTTTAGTTACATCTTAAAATCTGTAGATAAGAAGAACACGAGATGAGGTCTCGGAAAAGGAAGCGGGGAATCCACAGCTTCAGGGAGTCGTTGGGAGCTCATTAACAAGGAAATCTGGAAAAAAAAATGGTTCACCAAAATTGAGCAAACGTCGGCCTAGAGTCAGAGAAAGGAGGGGGATGTCAATGTGCTGAGGGAAAGTCCTATTTGCAGGGGTCCACTATGACCCTGTCACAAAAGCAGATGTAAGGTGTGAAAAAGAGGCACTAGGAGTCAGCGCGGCTGAGCTGGTGTTCGAAAAGGGTTCTCCTCGTAGCTGAAGGAGGATCAGGTCGGATAGGGGCAAGCGCAAAGGGGTTCGGTAAGGGGCAGAAGAAAAAAACCACAAAAGAACGGATCGTGAGGATAAACAATACCAGCGCCTTTAAAGTGCGAAGCATTGGCTCAAAAAAAGGCTCTGGGAAGTGCAGTGTTTAGAGTCGTCATGATCTTGACTCTTGCATGATTGTGACGATACAAGTCACAGCTAGCAGGATAACCGCATTACTACCACAATCAAGCGAACAGGAGCCCGGAACGCAAAACTGCGAGAGGGGGGGGAGGGGACCGCCCCCTAAAAAGTGAAGGTGTAAGGCACTTTGGGCATATCACAATTCCCGGAAGGAGAAAGAAAAAAAAAAAAGTCCAAAAACCCCACCAAAAACCCCCAAAAAAAAAAACCAAAAAAAAAAACTCGCACGACGAAAACAAAGCAGAGAGAAATGAAGACTTTACGTAGTCCACGTGCAAAGAAAAAATTGATCCCACGGGAAGGGGGGAACTCAGACCAATGGCTCATTGAGGGAAAGAGCTTGCGGGGAACGCCACGACGGTATCCAAAAATTACCTAAAAAGCTTGTAAGGGGGATGGCCAAACCAACTAAAAAGAAGAAAAGGAGAGGAGACTGAAACACAAGGAAGACTGGGACGTGAACACCTCTTACAAGGATACGGAGACCATAGAGAAGAGGAGCGAAGAATTGGGTGTCCTGAAAAACACGGACAGGACAACAATCTTAAAAGGGAAGTCCAGGAAAAGACCAGCGCAAAGTGCACCATAAAGGACCCGCCTAGAAGCGAAAAAGGGAAAGAACGTGGTGGGGGGGACGACTAACAAAACGCAAGTCAAACGACTTGCCCTTACGAGCGAAAAAAACACTGCCGAGAAAAGAGTATTGGGGGGGCCAGAATGCCTGGGGTGCGATAAATCCTGAGCAGGAAAAGCCGGTGGAAGCGAGAGGGTAATGTCGATCCATTATGGGAGGTCGGAAATAGCCTGAGAATGCCACACATCAAGACGGAGAGAACGGGGAATTCAAAAGCCAGGGAAGTACCATTGAAAGGAAGCAGAAAAACAAAGTCAAAATGACTCTACTGAAGGTGAAAAAAAGACGGGAAAAAAAAAAGACGGGAGTCTGTTTGCGCAACGTCAGGGTTATCGTTGGTAGAGAAAGAGGGAAGCTCAGGTGTGGTCATTGTCGATAAAGACCGGTTCTCGGGTGCTCCTGCGCAACTGGAGAAGAGGGGGGGAGAGAAAAAAGAGGAGGGGAAAAGAGAGGAATAAATCATCTAAATGTTGGCAGTGGCTTCAAATGGCTGGGAATGACACCCCTGAGGGGGAACTTCGGCCCGATTTAAAAAAAAAGGACTAAGCCAACGATAACAGGAGACGGCAGCCCGATCCAAATTAAAGGGAAGGGGGAGGGTCAGAGGTTTTCACTTCAGGAAACGAAATGGGTTTGCTTTGGGATTCTTTGGGGAATGGGGGTAAAGTTCTTCTAATTGCCAAAGTGGGGCTTACTGACGGCCAAAAGGTCTTAATCCTTATCGGAATATAAAGATTTGCGGGCCCGCGATGCCAGTATAACAGAAGGAAGCCGGGACACCCAATTTTGACAGAAAAAAAGAGGGCTCAGATGGATGCGCAACTTTTCGCCCTTTAGAAAAAGGAACTATCGGCTGGGGGAATTTTTAGGGTGGCTTCTTGTGAGATCGGAGACGGTTTTTGTTAGTCAGAACCCAACCAGCGTTTAGTGGGGGGAAGTCGTAGAAAAACGAATTAGGGGCCGGTGAGTGTTGCTCTCTTGGCGCTGGTTTAAGCCGGGGGACTGGCAGGGAATTTACCTACTAAAGGGGGAGTGACTTTCCTTGGGTCGGCAAAAAGATGGTCATGGAAAGAACCCGAACGATCTTGGACTAAGTGGGAAGAGGGCCTGTCTTGGCCCCCTTAAAAGCCGGCAGAAAAAAGTTCTTATTGACCGGTTTGGGAGTTTTTGCACCATTAAGACGGGTGGAATGCATGGGTAGTCAGATCGGTGAAGTCCATAGGGTCCTGACAAGTGAGCGCAGACGAAAGTTGGGGAGCGAACCTCTTTGGCACGGGTACTTACGGTTTGTTGGGAAACTCAAGGGTCTGACGGGCGGGCGTGCGGGGGGGGATAGATAAGCGCATTAAAATGCGGGAAAAAAGGGGGAGTGACACCGCGCAATGGGAGGTCGTGGGGTGCCTGGGTTGCTTTTGGTGAAGCAGTTTTGCCGAAAAGGTAATGGTGCAAAATAAAGTTCTCAAGATCAGGGAAGGGAGGTAAGGGCGGTATTAGGGACTCCTATATCGGTTATCCTGAAAAGGAAGCCTAAGATTAGACGGATCACAAAGCTTGGTACCAAAGAGCGGGGGGCGAGAAAAAAGAAGGAATTGCTCGAACGGAAAAGGGTAGGGGTTCATCCGACATCCCGCACGGTCGAATGCCCTAAACCGAAACCCTTGTACGCGCCACAAAAGGCTCTTCGAATCAAGTTTCAGCCCGCAGCCATCAACCTTTCTACGCGAAAAATGGGTCTCTGAAAAAAAAAAAAAAAAGAAGAGGGGGAAAGTAAGGTCGTAGTTGGAACGAGGAATTAGGAGGCAGCATCTACAGGGACAGTACCTCTTCTCTTCTCTGAACACAAAGTTGTGCTCATGAGAAAAAAAGGGTAAAGGGGGCTAATCGGTTGTGAGCCCCTTGTTTCAATTAGAAAGCGCAGAGACGGGCCAGTCGAGAGGTAAATCAGCAGGCGGTATGGGGATCGACAGGGGTCTAAAAAGGAACCTCCCGGGTCCGAAAAAAATTGAGGACAATTTGGGGGGAGGACGCCGCGTTAGAAAATTGCCAGAGCAACCGAAGTTAAAGAAGTGTACCATAGGAAAATAAAAAACCTTCTGAAAAGGGGGAGCAATTGTGTTCATTCCAAAAGGGGGAGAGGCCGAAGCGTGGTGGTACTTCGATATGGTGGAAAAAAGACACCGAGAAAGAATACAACATGGGAAGAAGAAAAAACTTGCAACACACTGAGGGAACATTAGGGCGAGAATCCTGTACGTCAGTAACAGAAAAAGGTGGTTGAGGAAGTAACCGGCTAAAGGTGGCGAACCGGCTTCATTGGGGGAAAGGAACATGGGGGACGTTGGGAGGAAATGGGGGGTTGGTGGGGTTGGGGGGGTTGTGGTTAACGACCGGACGAGAACATATGGGATGGGGAGAGCTTTTCTTTAAAAATCTGGGGAAAGAATAAAGTTTTATGGAATCCGATACTCAGAGCTGATGTCCTCGAAGCGTCAAGGCTCTCCAACAAACGAGAAAGTCAAAGGGGGAAGTCGAAAGAAACAAGGATCAAGAGACACTTAAAGGAGTGTCATCGTAAGAGAAAAAAAAGGGCGGAGAAGTACCCGTAAGAAACTATCCTCTCCAGAGGCAGAAGAAATAACAAGTTTTTGATAATGTATAGGGATCAGGAATGATTCGTATTACATTATTTTCGGAGCTGAGGGAGAAAAATAAGATAAGGCAACTCGCGAGAAAAAAATGTGCCGCGTAAAAGCGAAAACACAGGAGTGCGCTCTCATATCTATTTTTGGCGTATTGTGGAACAAATAGAAAGGAGCGTTCTTCTAACACATAAACGGACTCAAAAAAACAAGGAAAGAGAGAGATTGGGGGGTGGTAGCGCCGATAGTGCAGCTTCATCATCTAGACGGCAGAGACACGCGAGATAAATGGGGGGAGGGCTTCCGAAAGGTTGTATCGGGGATCGGAAGGTGAGGTTAAGCGTATTAGTGACGCCGAAACTGAAAACCGGGAAGTATATTGTCCAAAGTCCAGGAAGTATGTCTGGGAATCAGGGTCGATGCATTTAAAAAACAGGAACCTGCCGTCAAGCAACCGAAAACGCCCGATGAAAAAGGACGGAAGTCGAAGTCCTTTTATTCGGTTAGTGCGAAGGGGAAAAAGGAGTGGGGTGCGCGCAAAATAGAGCACGAGGACATAAAAGGACCATTTATGCCGTCAAAAGGGGTTAGTGCGGTAGAAACAGAAACACGCGGAAGCATCCTTGGGACTCCGCGACCCGGCACAGCCTCAATGGACAGGAAACCTGCATCAAGGCTTTCTCCATCTCAGGGGGTCAGGGTCCGCTAAAATGGGTAATGCCCCGTAATCGCTCCTAAAAAGGGTTCCAATGGGAGGTTCAATGGGGAACATGTTGGAGAGCAAAAAGGTTATAAATCAGTGGCCCACCAAGGGTAAAAAGGCTGAACCGGAACGTGACCACTATCCTCCTTCGTGTTCGTAAAGAAGAATACGAAAGGGTAGGGCATCTTGAAAGAGACTAAGGTCTCCGGGGTTGCGTTCAAAAGGGAAATTTACACTGCCTTCTTAAACAAATAGTTGGGGAGACCCAGACGGGAGGGGAAGAAAAAACTCGTTCAAAGGGTCCGAGACAGAACACGACGAATGAGGTGCAACAGTCTCGACAGACAAAGGAGAGAAAAGCTTCGATCTGGGGACGCTCTGTAACAAGGAGGAGGGGGGGAAGCTGGGTGTCCACCAAGCCACGGGAGCAAACTCTAAGAGTAAAACTTGCAATGTCCATCTCCCACAGAGGGGGACGAGAGTTTTCAAAAAAACCTTGGATCACGGCAGCAGAAGGATGTTTATCTACATTTGCGGTCGGAAGGGACGCTGAGGCTTTGGGACTAGAAATGAACCGCCTCGATTCCGAAAAAAGGGGAAGAAGGAGGAGAAAGGGGGCGGGAAAATGGGGTTTTCGGAAATAAGTTGCAAATGAAAGAATAGGGCTGGAGAAGAACTTTGGGGAGCAAATGCAGCCGAAACCACCGGATTTGAACCGAAATAAGAAATTGTTGAGAGGACACTAGGCTTAAAACCAAAGTGTTACGGATAACCGAGACAGCTGAGCAAACACAAAAAAAAGTTCGGACTGCATACTGGCCCATTCAGGGAACACTGCTAAAGAGAAAGCAAAAAAAGGGGTATGGCCCCGCCCTCAACCTGGTGTGTTGAGGGGAAGAAAGTCAACCTTGATAGCGGGGGAACCACCCTCGCCGACGCGAAGAAAACGAAAGAGAAAAAAGAAGAACCACCAAGCGCAGATAAAATGCAAACGGAACTTTCAAAGGGTTTCTCTACCAAAAATTGAATCCCAAAGTAGAAGAAGAGTGCATTGGGGAAGGAACATGAGAATTAAAGCAGAATCCAAATGTACCCCTAAGCATCCGTTCCGGGGCTGTCAACACTCCCAAAGTGGGTAATAAAAACTGGGAAGCGACAACAAGGCATGAAACACCTCGTGAAGAGACTGTAGCCTGAAATGAAAGGGAGCCATGATAGGGTTTTGTTCAGGAAAAAAAAGCCAAGAACATAAGGAAGGGAGGAGAACCAGAGTCAAGTACCAAAGCAAGGGAGTCACCCAAATCCGTAAAATTTAAAAAAAAAGAGAAAAAGGGGTCCGCAAGTAAAATAACGAAAGGTTTTGGTTGGGGGAAGAAAACAAAACCGCAGTCCCCCCGCGACTGACCGGCCTATCGAAAAGAACACGAATCCGTAAATAGAAGAGGGGAAGGGGGGTTGAGAGGGGGGCCAGAATAAGGGGAAAGAATCTAGCCAA
>Ga0179591_1358692_pt1 | contig 28405 bp, 20 predicted proteins | sample CZOMad2_1_08_16f_FD_182891 | JGI IMG/M metagenome (GOLD analysis project Ga0179591, IMG submission 182891) | Vadose zone soil fungal communities from Angelo Coast Range Reserve, California, USA - CZOMad2_1_08_16fungal (PacBio error correction) | ecosystem: Environmental > Terrestrial > Soil >...
GGGTGGGGCGCGTCGACCTTGACAGTGGGGCGAACACGCGCTTCTCGAGCCAGAATACGACGTCAGCTTATATCGGAGAAGGCTGACCTGCTTTCAAAACTGTCCTAAGGGAGAGACTAGAAAGGGTAGGGGCGTATACTGTGGCTGGGGAAGACAACGCGCGGCGAGGCGCATGCGCAGAGAGGAAGCTTTAGGAGCAACTGGGCGAACGATGCTGTGAAAGAAACTCCAACTCCCCCCAAGTAACCTAGGGAAAGTAAGAGGAAGGTGACGCCGGGCCCATTTCAAAAGAACGAGACTTTGCGGAGGACAGATCTAAATACCTCATAATGAGTGCAGCGTCGGCCTTGGGTAGGGGGAAAGAGATACATTGCGGTGTCATCTCCAATGTAGGGTGGACCTTCTGCCGTTCGAGGCTCTCGCCGGTGCCACATTGAGATAAAGGGGACTGCCGACCGAGAACTGACCGAGCTAGGAGTGTGGGGGGGTGGCGAGCGTGGGGGGTGGGGGTTTCCGATTTTTCACAGAGAAAGCACTTTCGCGCGCAAACAGAGGGGGAGAGTCGGAGAGGACGAAAAGATGCACCCGGAAAGCCGACAGAAAGGGGCGGCAGAAAAGATCGTGAGCTGGTCCCTTTCAGAGAAAAAAACCTGATGACGTGCCATTACCAGAGACAGGCGAAGAGCCAAGTCAAAGATGAAAACAAGTAAGAGGAGTAGGGTGAAGTGGAGGGAGGAAAGTCAGGAATCCTCGGGAAGATCCCCTCTGGATTAGATCGGATGGTTCGTCAAGGGCTGAAGGGGGGACCTAGAGGAAGCGATCATCAAGAAAGGGAAAAATTGGATGTCTAAGGGGGGGGGGATGTAAGGGGAAGGACAGATTCTCATAGAATCTTTCACCGATCGACCTTAGAAGGAACAACGATAGTTAGGAAGCCTAAAGACGGAAACAAGCCGTGTGTTAAGGGACAAGGGGGAGGAGAGGGAGAAAGCGTCGTGATTTCTTTGGGGAGAAGAGTGAAGGTGCCCACGGGGAGCTTACTGTCTCTAGGCTGGGTCACGTTCTGTCAACACGAGAGAAAAGGTAAAGGATACAACGAGAATGGGCCAACAAGGAGGGAAAAAAAGAAGCCGCGCAGCAAAACGAGGAAGGCCTACAGGCGATGCGCGTCGGCGCAAGGCGGTAGGGAAAGAGGAGAAGGTAGGAGAGTGGAAAAGACAGCGGCGCTAGGACGGGAAGCAGGACACTGAGAAGCAAGGACAAGACTGTCAAGGCCAAAGAAAGAGGGGAAGAATCAATTCGAGCGAGGTTTCGCAAGGGGGGACAGACACCACTTGGGAGAACTAGAAAACTCCCTGAAGGTCACGGGAGTAGAGGGAATAACGGAAGCGCCCCTCTACCAAGAAAAAAACAACCATGGAGTACACAAAGAATGATAAAGGAGGAAAACGTGAGGAGGAAACCTTTAAAGAAAGGGAAAAAAAACGACGGGTGGGGAGGGGGATCAGGAATCTCCAGAGGGCGGGGGTTACTGAAGAAGGGAATCTCAATCAAACAACAACTGAGGAAAGAAAAATAGGGGTTCCTTACGGAAGAAACAAAATCTCATTCCTGCCTGACGCACCGAAATAAAAAGAGTGCGGAAGATCCCAATCATCCGTTGAGAAAGAAAAAGAATTAAAAACATGAAGGAAAGATTTGGTTTCCAAAAGGATTTGGTGAGCTTGGTCAGACCGGTCCTTAAAGTCTAGCCAGAGTTAACCGCCCGTCGGACGATAGGACCGAAGTAGTTATGCAAAAGGCGATTTGCAAAAAATCTATTGAGGCTGAACACAAGATAGTGCTGTGGGGGAGGGAAAAAAGGGCTTGGCCGCCCAGAAAGGACGGAGAGAAGGGAAAGAAAGAGAACGGGCGCACCTCCCTAAAGACAGGTTTCAGGGGAAAGGCACAAAAACGAGAAGGCCTCTAAGAAGGGAAGGGGAAGGCACGTCGGGGTGAAAATCTGCATTAGATCTTCTACCAAAGGGGTCCATCATATCTTTTAAGGAAGGGAAAGAATTGAAAACCAGCCCAAAAGAGAGACTCAGTAAGCCGAAAAGGGTGGCCAATGCCATATGCGCAAAAAAAGAAGAAAAAGAAGCTTTTAGCCGAGCGGCAGGGTCTGTCAAAGGAAACTGACCAACAGAAACGTCGTTGGGTGGGAAGATACCGCACCTGAACAAAAAAGCATAACGGGAAGAAAAGACTTGCCAGAGGAGGAGAGAGGACTAATTGCTGCGCTCCCCCAAGATACGCTGGATTTCAACCGAAGGAGGAAAAAAAACGACTCATCAACAGTCCTTACATCATTCAGCAACACATACAGATAGGACCAACGATGGAGGAAAATTAAGTGATACGAGTCAAGACTAAAGTAGAAAGGTCGGGATACAATGCGGTATAGAGGTCTTGGAGATGAGAATGGGAGCGAAGAAAGTCCTGGCCCGAAAAAGAAAGGAAAAGAGCAGAAGAGTCAAGGGTTTATAAGATTCCTCTCAGAAAGCTTCTCTGATCAACGTGTCACGTCAGAAGAAAGGAAGAGAGAAGGGGCCGAGCGAACTAGCGTAAAATAGAGAAAGAGGTCATGAAAAGGAGGAGTAACGTAGGGAGCCGAATGGCCAGGAGAGAAATAGTAAATCTACCCAGGAAGTAAGTGGCGACCTCCGATTATTGAAGGAAAGGGCTTAGAGAGTATGAGCAACAGGAAGAAGAGCTCGGAGAAAAGCATGAGCTAGCTGGTAAAAGAATCGTTCCGTTGTGGAGGAGGAAATTACACATGCGACCCTTCCATGACTGGGTGGTGACGAGGTAAGAGGAGAATTAAGGGCTTCATGATCAAAAAGAAAAGTAAGAATCGATACGACCTAAACCGAGGGCTGGACGGAATAGAAGAGAGAGCGGCAGAGTTAACTGTCTTAGAACACATTAGACGTGCGAAATACCTACATGGGGGTAGTAATAAGGATCGTCTGCGTAACATTCTCAGGAAAAGAATTGACGTGAGGGGAAACTAAAAATAAAAGGTCGAGGTTAGGCCGTCACCCGCGAACCCTACCCCTCACCGTTCCGACCACGGTGAGGGGCCGTTTGTCTCAAAAGGTAATGGCATTCGTCTTTCTTTCTTTGTATAAAGGGGGGGGGGCGGAAAAAGAACTCGGCTGTCAGAAAAGAAAAAAATAGTATCTAAGGGGAGGGAACTGCCCGACACCTCCTACCAATGACTCCACCCAATCCATCAGCAAAAAAGGCCATCGCTCACGCCCAAACGGCGAGGAAGAGGGATGAAGAAGAAGACGTTCTCCTTCTAAGCCGGGGTGACAACTCACTCCGAGAGCTTCAGAGTCACTGACAAGGAAAAAAGCCACAGACAAAGGGAACGAGAAGAGCTTCTACCCGCTTGGTCGATAGTTGTGGAAGTTGCCAAAAGGGGGACAGACGAGTCACATCGAAGAGGAAGCATAAAAAAGGCATGCCTGACCGGCCCACTGAAACCCAACTCCGTCTCGGAACTCATGACAGAACAAAACTCCTGAGGGAGGGGGAACACAAGCAAGTATGAAAGGAACGAAAAGGGCGTACTACTCTAGTCGACGGCGATTCCATCGATGACCAGCACCGACGGGAAGAAAATCAGGGAGGGGGGATCGACAGGGAAAAAGCTTGTCTCTACCATCGTGAAGGTGGGAAAAAACTAAAAGGAGAGAGTACAGACGAGCGACGGGAAGAAAACCTGGACTCTACAAACTGACACCAACACACTCAGATTGAGTCAATACTCAGTAGAGTTCAAAAAAACAAGAGAACGGGGAGGGGAAAGATTCAAGGTACTGCAAGAAGACAGGGGCACAGGTCAATTTGTGACGCGATAAGTAACACGTCGAACCGAAAAAAACGGGGTGCTTATCAAAAGAAAAGGAGCGGCTCTTCGGAAAAAAGAACAATTCGATTGTGCGATGAACCAACTGCCACATCTTTGGGTAAGCAACGAAGTTGGAAGAACAATTACATCAGTAGATTGGAACTGCAGGCCGAGCCTGAAGAAAAGAGCGTGGATTCTCTACTGAAAGAGGGCCTAAGGGGGGGAGGGGAAAAAAAAAGCCCACCGTCTTTCATGCCTGCAAAGCACCTAACAATTCCTCCACCCAAAAATGTGTGACACGGTCTAAAGGGGGGGGAATAGGGGACAAACCTTCAGGGATGAAGAAAGAGGCACTCAAATTACCGTGTGTTTCTATCCTTAAGGTACTAACTATAGACAATCTCGAATAAGATGGGGTTATCAAAAGAAACAAGACGGAAGCACCTAGAAAAAAGCAGAAAAAAAGGAAAAAAGGAAGGGCGAGAGGAGAAACGAACCAGTACTGACCAACAGCCCTGGTCGACGAGAAAGCTAGAAGCTCTTCGCTTGTCAAGGGAAGAGAAAGGGTCCGGGGCGGACCTAGCAGAAAACACAGGAGTTAGGAGGATTGCATCTGACCTGGGTAATCTATACTTGAAAAATCACCGGAGGAAAGGAGGGACTCGCAGAGTAAGATACAGCTGTGGATCATGTTTCCTTATCTGTCCGTGGCCGGTGTGAAGGACATTTTTGAGAGGGAAAAAAAAAGGGGATAAAATGTACAAGATGGGAGACAGAGGGGAAAAGCGAGGAAAAATGATTCCCGAGTACCCCCAAAAAAAGAGGGTTGAACATCGTTGAGTATTGGGTTCAGAACGGGGAATTGGGGAAAGGACTAGTTAGGAAAAAGACCGAAAAATGCCTGCAGAGGACTTTGGGTGGCCCCGTTGGTCAGGGGGGTGGTGGGCAGTGTTCGTTCAGCAAAAAAAAGGGTGTCCGTGAAAGCGTAGAAGAGGGTGCGCTGGATCGGCTGCCGGGGTGGAAGGGGAAAAGAGTGCGGTTCCTTGGGGGGGGGTGGTTGCGAAAAGGGGAACGGCGCCCCATCTGGGGGTCCATCCGTTGGGACTTGACTGTTGATGGTCGGCCATAAAATAGAGGGGAGTCCGTGTTTGGGAAAGAAAAAAACGGATGCGGGTGAGGTCGACTAAGGAGGTTGGACCTGGATCGCGTGAACCCAGGATATTGGTCCTGCGCTTTGGGCAGATTGCCGGGGGTTGGGGTCGTGCCTTTAAGGAATCAGGTACTGACTCCTTGGAGGGGTGCTGAGAAAAAGGGGTGGGTGAAGGCCGTCGATCGACTTGTAGCCGCCAGTGGGGAGCTCCTGACGGGTCGCCGACAGAAGGGTCCTCCTTCAGGGAGAGGAGGGGGAAGGGAAAGGCTGGTAACCAGGGGCACATGCCGGAGGAGTAGTACTGTCTGGGGGCCTCGGTTGCTAGTTGGTGGTTATTCGGATCAAAGGGGGGGGGTTAAAATATCCTTAGAGAAACGCGACCGGAAACGGTCTCGCTCCCGGCGCGTGTGTAGAAGTTTGGTCTGGAAAAAATTGGAAGCGGCTAGGATGAAGGAGGCCCCGGGGAAAAGCGGGGAGCGAAGAAATACTCAAGTCAGAAAGGATTTAGGATATAAAAAGAAAGTCCGCATGTAGCAAAGGAATCTGTCAGCCGATTCGGGCTCGGGTACACTTAGCAATTAGCCGAGAAACTGGGAGGGGGGAAGAATTTGCCGGTAGCACCCGGAAGCATGAAAAGAACTGGGTTTGGAAGGGATCGATCGAGCGCAGGAACCTAATCGCATCAGGGAGATCTGCGTCGGGGGGCCCCTCGGAGTTAAGATTCTCGAGGGGTGTGACATGAAAACACGGGCTAATGCTTTCGGGGCCCTCTTTGATCAACATTGAGCAGAAAAAAACAGGAGTTCAAAGGAACAGGTGAAGGGAATCAGCCGGGGAACACGGGAAAATGAAGAGCGAACATACCGGTCTGAGGTTCTCGCGGCCGGATCGAAAAGAAAAAGAATAGAAGAGAGGAAGGAGGAAAACCTGCGCGCGACGAACCTTTTGGTCTGGCTCCTACATTTACCCTTATAGGCGCGGCGCGAGCGCCAGTCAAAAGCAGTAGAGAGAAAAAAAGTCATTCGGGGTTAAGGGAGGGGTTAGCGATCAGGAACGGCGGAAGTCACTCTTAATATAATGTATGACCATTGCTCCTTTTGGTTAAAGTACGCTTGGGGACAAAAATCGACGGACTACAGGAAGGATATCACGGGGGAAAAGGGGTTACGAGGGCCAGAGATCTGACGCTCTTCCTATCACTACTGCAACCATCTTCTGACGTCTCTAAGAGCTTCCCTTCCAGTGGCAAAATCGCAATAAGGAAACGAAAAAAAAAAAAAGCGTCCACACACGAGCTCCTCTACAGAGGGGAGGTCAAACTGTCGGCGGAACACATGGAAGAGGAATCTAAGAAAGAGACGGAAATGGAGCTAGTTCAAAGGAAAGACCAAGAAAAAAAAAAAAAGAAAGGGCGGGGAAAGAATGTCCGGGGAAAAGGCAACATTCGACGAAAAAAAGAAAAAGACCGGAGATGAAATCGGAATTCAGGGGTGAAAACGTCTCACGTGGAGAATCCAAAGGTCGGGGGGATTTGCGGCAACGTGAAATAATTGGGGTAGAGCCGGGGAAGCATGGGAAAAAAGGGGAACTCCCAGGCGGGGAGGGCGGAGCGGGCAGATCTGAAGGACGATGGCCAACGGGCACATGAAGCCCTAGAGGAGTAGCGTACAACTCTGCCGCACAGGCACGGGGGGGGATGAAGGTGAGGCCTCAATCAGCTGGGAGTCACGAATGAAGGGACCCACTGGGTTGAGGGAAAAATGCTGTGAGGGAAAGGGGGACCACCCAAACCGCCAAGAACGTTCTGAGGTCACAGCGACATGGACCGCAGAGAAAAAAAGAAAAAAAACGGGGGGATGCCAAGAACGAGGAGAAGGTGGAGAAAGTCGGCGCGTATGGATGAAGCAGTCCTTTATGTCGGAACACACACAGGAAGCCAGAGATCAAGGGGTCGAAAAGGGGGAGACCTACGGTAGAGCTACGCGTCAAGACGCAGAGAAAGAAAACCCTCAAAAAAAAAATCGGTTGGGGCTGCAGACAGGATTTGGAGATAAAGGATAAAGGAGAATCATCCTCATAGGGGGTGAAGCTCAGGAGGATCATGATAATGTGGGAAAAAAAAACACGGGAGGGAGAAAGATAGATGGGGAAAAACTATTCCGAAAAAACCACTAGCTTGCCTCTGGGACCCTCCGCCCGTCGGAAGATTCAGAATCAAAAACTGTGAAAGGATTTGGCAGGTGTCGACCGTTCTTGGAAGAGGTAGCCGTAAGGGAGGAAAGGAACCCCAAGGACTGTCGGAAACTGAAACTCTCTAAGGCAACCCGGATGCTGTGGAAGGGGGGCGACGGTAGAAAAAAAAAAAAAAGTCTCCACTTCTCTTAGGGACCTCAACCCGCAGACCGCGGGATCGATGCAGTCGGGGCTGCGCAAAGGAAAGGGAAGAAAAAAAGTTTTGGGGACGTGGACCCGAAACGCAAAAAAACCAGGCGTGTAAAGCCTTCCAAAAACTAAGAGGCGGATAGGCAGCTGTGCATAAAAAAGTCAAGCCTCAAGAAGGGGGGGTCCGAGCGGCCTCTCGGGGGGAAGACCGTAGGTATTGCATAAGCTCTAGAATCCTCTCCAAAGAAGCCCTGATAGGGGTGTAGAAAAAATGCAATTCATTCAACGTTAGAGCAGAAGACGGACCCGAAGACAACAAGTGATCTCCCAATCAAATGAGATCATGCGGAGGTCGGCACTTTTTCTTCTTCGACTGGGCGGATCGAATGACTGGCAGATCAGCAGGAAGGCCACGCTCCAAGATTCATTCAAAGGGTCAGGAAACTCGGCGGGGATCGAGGGGGGTCACTCGCGTCGAAGAAGACCGGCAAAAGAAGCATTTTGCCGGTCGAAGTGGGAACTATGGATCAATAGGAGCAGAGGTTCAAGGAGTACGTAGGAAACGGAAGGAAAAAAAAGAGAACCCACAAAACAACACACAAAAAAACACCCCCAAAAACCCCAAAAAAAAAAAAACCCAACAACCAACCCACCCCCACAACCAAACCCCCCACCAAAAAAAAAAACACAACAAGCAACTCACCACCCCCCACACCCCCCAACCCCACAAACCCCACAAAACCCCGCACGCACCCCCCGCTAACCTTAAAAACAACCCCAACCCAAAAAACAACCAACCACAACACCACTCCACTCCGCAAAAACACCCCAAACAAAAAAAAAAACCAAGGAAAAAGATGGAGGCAGAATTTATGCCGAAGCGTGGACATGCCGACGCAGACAACTCGTTGAGCATAGGCATCTGGACGCTCGAGGGAACACGGGGGGGGGGATTGCAATGGGAACAAGCGTCAATTGAATCCTCCTAAAATCCGGGACCCCGTTAATAGACGGACACAGGGGGCAAAAGATCCAGAAACGCTCACGAGACGCTCATCCTGAATGATGGTCGGACTTTCTGATCAAAAGAAACTTGGAGGGCAGAGAAGGCTCGAGGAGGACGGAGAACAGAGAATATCAGGTAACCAAAAAACCAAAAACCACAACAAACGAAGATAAGCAGGAAAGCTAGGCGAGAAGACTTATGAGTAAAAGGATCCAACCAGGGTGAGCCAACAGTCCGAAAAACGGCAAGTTTGGGAACCTCAAATAGGGCCGGTGCGCAACTGTACCTTGGGCAGTGGTCCGTGCTGTCGTCGATCCTTTGGGAAGAAAGACGAGCGGGGTCTAGCATTTGGTCACGGCTTTACCTAGGAGGCCGCCCAAAAGCCCTCCCAAAAGAAGAAGCGGATCGAGAACTCGAAAGCGGCCGACACCAGATTTGATCTCTAGGTGAGCAACAAGATCCAGTGTAAAGGCTATGGCGGGCGCCTACAGGCAAAGTGGCACCACCGAGACCGTCGAGAAACGAACGCTACAAGCAGCCGGGGGCAGCGCAGGTTTAAACACGAAACCGCTCCGAGGAGAGTCGGAACGGAGAGCCGCGGAGTAAGTCTTTGGGTTAACGGCCGTAGAGGAAGGGAGCAGCGTCCATGGGCTAACCACAAAAGGTTAGCCAAATCGGCGGGGACCTGAAACAGGACTCAGTACTGTACGAAAAAAAATTGGCACCCACCCCCCTTTGGTCACTTCATGAAGGAGGACCGAAGCTGGAAATAACGGCGGAAACAACGTCCGAGAACCGTTGGGACCTCAACATCGGATTACTCGCAACGGCGGCGGGAACTGAAAAAAGTTCAAAGGGCACCCAAAAAAAAACACCGACAAGGGAGATCAAGCCCGTCGCGAGGTCCGAACAATCAGACGTCGACCGCCTAGGGGGGACGCAGAGAGGAACTCGCGATCGCCTGAACCGCCATGGCTGGAGCCACGAAAAATTCTCTGGGCCGACCAAAGGAAAACACATTCGTGATGGCGAAAAGAGACCAAGGCGAACAGCTTGGTGAAGAAGAAGAGCCACAGGAGACTAGGCCCGATGCAGCTCTACGTCTCTTTATAGAAAGGAACAACGCTAGCCGGAACAACATAAACAAGTCGCCAACAGTGCACCGCCAAAGGACGCCCGGCACCAAGACCTACCTCCAGGCGCGATCTCGCAAGAAACACCGGTGAACCTCGGAAAAAGCACGATAAGGGGGTCATACCAAAGGACGCAATCAAGGAGCTATTACGACCCCGCCGAGGAAACTCGCGAAGACCGGGGGAGCAGGAAAGCGCCAAATGGCCACAAGCCACCCCAGACGCGCCGAATAGGAAAAAACAAGTAATGCGCCCATGTCAGCTACCATCAAGCGAAAGGGAAAAGACGGCAAGGAAGGATCTGGACCGTGGGGAAGGGAGAGCATCTCGAGAGAGGAGTAGTAATAGACTCGGCGACGGGTTATCGAGGGATTGCCGTCGAAAGGACGAAGATACTCAAACTGGTTAACGTCAAATGCCGAGACAGAGTCCGTCGGGAAGGGTGCTTGGGGGTCGCTCTAAAGGGACCGTGTCGGATCAAGATTCGTGGGCCTGGATCATTAAAAAACCTGGACTAAACAGGTTACTGCGTTGAGCTTCTATGGAGGTGTCTCAAAGGGCCCGAAAAAGGGGGTGGCCGTCGTCGAGCGCACGCGGCTACTTGGAGTGACGTTGGCGTAATGAGGTAGACAGGCGGAATTGTCCCAACGCTCCGGATAAAGAGATCACGGAGCGCGGGAAAAACGGAGGTCATGGGTGGGAGACGCGTCCCCCAGCGAACTTTCTTTCACATGTGGCCGTTTGGTCGGCAAACGGCGGCCGCCGGTGGGTTGCTCAGAGGACCGGGGGGTGACTCGCCGTGAACTGCAGAGGGGAAACGGTAACCCCAAGTGGCAGCAGCTATACGGGTCCAGGTGAAGGGCGAAAAAGTGGGCGCTGGGGGTGAGGATATAAAAAGGATTCGGGGGGCTTCGGAGAAGGGTTGTACTAAGGGGAAAAGGCGCTAAGGAGGGGCCCCCGGAAGGGGACGCCGAGAGGGGCTGAAGAAGGAGGTCGACCGACGATGCTGGCTGATAGATAGGGCGCTCCTCAAGACTGCACTGCGTGTCCGGGGGCCGATTTTTGTAGGAGGCGATCACCTTGGTGGGGGCCAGAAGGGGTCAAGGGGAGCCAAGCTTGTGGTCTTCCAGAGTGGACCCTCGGGCGCGGCGTCGAATTGCAAATCCATTGAGCGGGAGCGAGCCCGGTCGGACTCGGTGGCAACCAAAGAAAGGATGGGCGACCGGCGAATGGTAAGTCGTTAGCCGGTGCATCGGGGGCCCCTTCAAGAGAAAAAACCAATAGGCACCGTTATCAGGGTAGGTGGCAGAAAAGACCCTCGCGCAGCAGAATCTTTTGGTTCTTCGAGACGAAGGGGGGAAACGGGCGAGGGCAGGACCAGGGGGCGGGGCGGGTTGGAATGGAAAGGCACACACGAAGGACGGCGCAGAGCACTAGTCCACATAAACGGACATACCGGGCCAAAGGACGTCTCACAGAACGAAGGCGAGCCAAAGGAATACCCCTCTTTGTCGGAAACGCTACCGCCTACGGGCCAGATTCAGACACTGACACTCATTTATAGAAACTAGAGCTAAAAGTTCTCAGGGGCGACGGTCGCTCAAGAAACAGGGTCAATTCCCGGGAGCGAACGAGCATCGTGGATCGAGAGAGGTGCTCTGGATGGGGCGATGAAGGGGTGAAGACAAGCCCGTCCACCGGGAAGCGACCTTGAAAGGGGTTAAGGACTGTGGTGACCCGAAAAGAGCGGTGGGACCAGCGGAGACAGCGGAAACCTACTTCCTCACTGATTCCTGGGATGCGATGCCAGCTCGATCGGCTACATTTCGGTCCCTCTCGAAGAAGGGGACAGCAAAGGCGAACTAAAGTTACTCTGCGCTCCCAAGGGAGACCACTGACAAACCTCCTACGATTGGCAATAGTTCCCCTTGTCGAGAGAACGAAGGAGCAAGAGTCATGCGGAATCCGCGCGAAACAACGGATGATCCTTCATGCGAAGCAAGCTCGATAGGAGCCGTGTGGGGGAACGTCTGGAGATAGGGGAAAAAGGAACGGAACATTAGTCCATCGACAACCCCATCAAGGGGGCGAAATTCGGATTAGACGGACACAAGGAATGCCTCGGGGCACATCCGCGGGGTCGTCGTGCGGACTCTGTCCAGATACGCTAGATGCTTAATGGGGCTACCCACTGCGGGGAGGATTGGGGAGGCCAAGAATTCTCATAGAGAAGTATGAGAACCTTCGACGGAGAGTAAATGCCGTGAATATGCAACAGAGGGGAGGGGAAGGGACCCCTCTCTCTAGGGGATGCTTCCCGGGATTGCGTGTGAGGAACGCCTTTACGGGCGGGGTGGGAGGACGTGCGGGTCCACCGGAGGCCATTCCTTCTCACGCGAGTCCGGCTGAAGAGAAGCGCATGAACCAGGCGGAGGAAGCGCGAAGCGTTTCCGCAAAGAGAAGCTAGTAGAGAAAACACAGAAAGGGGCGGGAGGGGACAGAAGACGGCCTTTCTTCAATCCTGGCAGCAACACCCTGATAGAGCCTAGTGAACAGACTCAAGAAACTCCCGGGCAGTTACTGTGGTATAGGAACGGCTCGCACCCGAAACGCAAAAACGGCATGGAAAAAGGGGAACATGACAAGGGTAACCTTGATCTCTCAGAACGGATGGGGGGTGGAAGATACTCATAGCGGGTAAGGAAAGGTGTAAACAGCTCAGACAAAAATCTTGGATGGTAAATCCTCTTCTCTTCACTAAGAGGAAAAGACAACCAACTCAAATATAGGTTTTGGGAAAGAGTGTTTTTGAGGGGAAAGGGAAGAGCCGTGAACGGGAAAAATATCTGACCTTCGCGTCCAATTTTCAGGAAAAATCTAGAGCCAGTAGGTCTGAGGATTTTTCATCAACAAAAGAAGAGGAGTATTCCACCCCAGACTTCTAATCCTCTACCCCCCACTGCGAGCCGCGAAGCCAGGTCGATAACCGGCGTTTCCGACCGAGGGTTAGGACCGGAGGGAAAAAAGGGGGGAGAAGCGCGTGACTCCAGCACGGCGCCGCCCAGGGGTCAAAAGCACAGGCGCAAAGATACGGGAAAAAGTGGAAGCGCCGAGCCCCAGGGTCGTGGGGCCGATAGAAAGCACCGTAACTCAATCTCGGGGCCTTGTCTGTCCGGAGCGAAAATCTTGAATGAAGAAGATGCGGAGCACATCGCCGATAAGCCAGGGGGAGAAATCAAAGGTCAAATGCAGGAAAGGGCTCCCATTACAGCGAGACAAAAATAGACCAAGCCTGGGGAGAGCACGAAGGAGAAAAACGAAAGACGCTCAGATCAAACGGAAACGGAAGGCAGGGCCGGAAAATGGGTCAAGCGTCTACTTACGACGAATGCTCGGCCTGGAAGGAAAAGGAAAAGGGACCCACTAGCTTGCACCGCGAAAACGAGGGGAAACAGAACGGGAGGCATCTCAGGGGGAGTTTCCCCTATTCGCAAGAGGGCACTCTAATGGAGCGGGATATCTGGAAACTAAATCGAAAAATCTAATAGATACTGTCGGGTCGGGCGGGGTAAAGCTCCCATCGGTGGAGAAAAAGAGACGAAGAGCCCCGATTGTGAATGGGGAAGCGGCGGTGTATACCCATTCCGAAAAATGGATCTGGGGGGACCGTTGAAAAGCGCTCGGTCAAAAGGGAGGAAGTGCTTATGGGAAAAAGGTTGAAAACTCAAGGACATAACGTCCATGTCAGTTTCCTAAGTTAGAGTCCCGTAGCAGGATGCACAAGAACACAACCCCCCTCTTTAAGCGCCCCTCCAGAGGAATCGATGCGCTTCCCCCAACTCAGAAAAGCGGCCTAGAGGGAGGCTCCAAGACAGACAACGAAGGTTCGGCAGGCGCGTCAGAAAAAGGAAATCCAGGGGGGAAATGATCCGATCGCGATATGAAGGAGGGGTCGTGGAAAAAAGTGGCGTGTGAACGACACGTCAAGATGACCGAAGCCCACCTGCAGAGGAGGGAACGGCTAAAAGAGGGAGGGAGCTGTCCTTGGTGCAGTCTGGAAGACGGTGAGGGGAAGGGGGGGGACTAATGTGGGGGAAGCTCTTCTAGCGAAAACCTAATCACGTAAGGGGGAGCCCTTTAAAATCCCTCGCCAACAGAAGCCCAGACCTCCCCTGGAAACAGCAGGGACCAAGAGAAAATCGCAGGGAGCAAGGACGCGAAAAATATCTACAAAAGAGTGTCGGCCTCTGCCTCCAGGGAGATCCGGAGCTGGTGGCCTACTGCTGAACAGGACAAAAATAGGGGAGGCGATCGACCGTCGGCTAACACGGAAGGAGAAAAGAGATTGTTCAAGTATCTCAACGAGAGAGGGGGCGTTCTCATCGGGGAAAGTCCAGGCCAGCAGTGATTCATCCCAAGTAAGCCGCCAACGCCGACGCTCGGGGGACGCAGACCGAAAATCGATTCTGAAATTTCAGTGGACAAGGGAAACGCCGAACCAAACGGAAAGGCGCACGGCGAACCGAAAATATCGACTGAGGACAAAAAGCTGACCATCACCGACACGGACACTACGATCCTGAGTTCGGGACCTCGTATGATGCTTAGAGAAATCGGATCAGTACCTCCACAGGGATTAAAAGTCGATCCGGGCGCTCGACAACACCGGGACTAAGGGGGGAACCCAGAAGGAACACGACAAGAAAGTTATCTGGATAAACGATCAACAGAAACACGTCCCGGGCACGATCTCTGATTCAAACGGCCCGGGGAAAGAAAACCGCTCCGATGATCCATGAACTAGGGAGACAAGAAAACGACATAGGCTGACGGAGTGGAGAGAAAAAAACGCTACCCATGAACGCAATGTGATTAACCGGGGGAAAAAACAATGGGTTAGAAAAAAAAAAAGGAAGATGAAATAGGCGGTGAGGAATGGAAGCCTGACGCAAGGGAAACAAGCGATCTGTCAAGAAACGACGGTGACTAGGGGCTCACCCACGAACCCTGATGAAACGTCCAAAGTAGACGAACCTAAAGAGCAGAGAAGGGTTGCCGAGAGCATCCCCACCTGTCCCGTGAGTGATCAATCGACGCTCACGATCATTAAAACCAGTGGCTGGGCGAGAAGTACGGGCGAAATACTGTCCCTGATTCTAAGAAAACCGCAGAGGAGATATCAAGAAACCTAAGAGACCTCGCTGACACGGCCGCGGAAATGCACCACACAACTATACGGAAAAATCCGAAGGCACCACACTATTACAAAGAAGGACCCGGGAAGGGACCAGAACGCAGGAGAGAGGAAAGGGGGAAGAAAAAACTTGACCGGAAAAAAAAAAAAAAACACTAGAAAAACGGAGGAGGAAAGAGAACCTCGTAGAAATAGCGCTCGGGAGCGGAAGATACAGAAGAAAGTGGGTCGCGACTGGAAAGTGAGTCGGAAGAAGGGAGACCGTAGAGCGTCTGGAAGGGGGAATTGGTGCTGCGCAGCCAGGGTGTGCGATTTCTCCGCTGTACAATTGAACTAGTGCAGTAATGAAGGGTATCGCGTGACCGATCCCCCAAAAGCCACTGATAGAGGGGTGAGCGAGAGGGGTTTTGTAAGAGCATCCAGTTTTTGCCCGCGGTCGAGCGGGAAGAACCAGAATAAAAGATTTGCAGTTAGAGAGAACGTTGGTGCCGGGATCGTTGGACTGGTCGTGCACCGGCGAAAAGTGTCAAGGAGGTTAGCTCGAAACCCTGGGGGACGGGAGGGAAGGAAAGGAGGCTTTCCAGACGGAACGCCGATGCATGAGGTCCTTGTTGGTGGCTACACTTCGGCAAAACACGGGGGTTCCGGGGAGTACACCTTTGAAGGGTCGAAGACGAAGGCGCTGGATGCTCCTAGCAAATATGCTTTGACTGTTCGGCGGGGTTACCGGATGCGTCCAAAAATGGCCTGGAGGGGGTACCTGAGGGGAAACAAGGCGTAGATCCCCTAAAAGGAGCGGTGATAGATCAATGCGATTCGGTGGGACAGTAAAGGTGAGTATAAAGGTGGTTTTTTTTACGCCAGTGGCGGACGTCTTTAGCGGGGTCAGCAAACTTTAACCAAAAAAAGGCAAACCAGAGTTGGCGACCCGAGGGTGGAAAGAGGAAAGCCAGCGTCATGCACCCCTGAAACCTCAAAGGGAAGAGTGGGCCTCGTAAGGTGCCGCCATGTTGGTGGAGGGCGGAGAGAAAGAGGGGAGTGGGTTAATTGATCAAGGGAAAAACCAGCTGGCTACAGGGAGGAGCAGGACAAGAAGCTAGTGTTAGGCCGGTCACGGCCGGGGACTCGGCGCGGGGAAATCAGACCAGCACGCGGTCAACAGCTCCTGTGGGAAGGAGAATCATCCGAGGGTCCTTCAAAAGTGCGGTATCAACTCGATATAGGCCGCCTTCGGGCCCCCCACGGTGAACTTGCGCCACCAGGCAACTGCGTTGACTAAAAGGCCTAAATACCGGTTGTCAGGTGAAGACTAGATCAGTCCATAGAGCGCGCTTGAGTGACACGAGTTGGCCAAGGAGCCTAGGGGGGAGGGGCGGTGAGGAAGGGAAACATCACACGAAGGAACGCTACAAAGAGAATGGTCACATGGGATAGACACATAACACGAGTACAGGCAGGAGGCCAAGTCGGCAGCCACTCGGGTGGGAAGGGCGCGGGGAGGACGAAATCTGAATTGACGGGAGGGGGGGGGAGGAGAAACGAAAAAGCGCACTTACTACGAAACGACTACTCAATCAGAGCTCCGGCTTCAAAAGGGCGGACGAGAAAGTCGAGGGGGTCGGGCCTCCTCCCAGGGGACGAGAGGACGAAAAGAACTCGAGCGCCTTCTAGATGGGAAAAATGGCGGAGCGCGGAAGCCGCTCAAAAGAGATCAAGAATCAAGGAAGATCCCTAATGGATAGGAGAGGGTGCCACATTGGGGCCTGTTCCCCAAAACTGAAGCCGATAGGGACCGGACTCTCAGAGGAAGTGAGGCATGAGACCCGACAGAAAGACTGACATCTTCTGACCGAAATCGGCTTCTGCCGAACAGCGGGGGAGAAATCTCTATCTTTCGCATAAAAACGGGGCGCCTAAACGGTACTCGGGACACGAAAGGGGAAGCGCATCTGAGAGGATGGAGAAAGAGTTACAACTGTTTTGACTCGAAAAACTGCGTCCTGAATCGAGCGAACGACAAGCCAACGAGAGAAGTGGAGGGACCAGAAGGTCGAGAGGTCTAGCCCTCCGCAGCGCGGAATGGAGACGTGGGACCCTCATAGGGCCTGATATATAGGAGCCAATAGAAAAAGACAAGAGTCGCAAGTTCAGATTCGGGATGAAGGATGGGACGTAATTCTGACGGGGTGGGCAAAGTCGGTGCTTCAGGCATTGTAATCGTGAATAAGAAGGGAAGGGACTGTACTGCTAAAAATGTCCGTAGAGGGGTGGGGCGGTTATCGGATAAGTGAATGTCGTAACAACCGATGCTGTAATATGCATCACACGACAAAAAAGGGAAATTGGGAAAGGTGAATGGGAACGTTATTGAATCGGAGTGAACGGATCGGTGATGCACCGGCAAGAGTGGGACTGGAGGCGGCTTGGGTGTTCAGTTAACCAATCCATTCCTTACCAAAAAAAAAGGCACTCCATGCTGGTTAAAAATCAGGGAGGAAATGAAGATTGACCCACGGAAGGAACCCTCTCTCAGGGGGGGGTCTGTCAAGGCAAGAAATATTACGAGGTATGTGAATAAAGAAGGTCGTGATTTGACTCTTTCCTTCCTTCAGCGCAGCGGGGGGCTTCCTAGGGGTTCAGGGGAGAAATAACTTGGACGGGAAAAGAGTGAAGAAAAAGAAAGAGAGGGCGCGACTGAAATCTCTGCAACTCGACGTCAAATGGAGACAAGTCGGAGTGGGGGAACGAAGGAATAACAACACGACGGGGGGGATGGGCGCAGGAAGCGCAGGGAGGGTACGGAAAGGGGAATCGCTTACAAAAGGGAAGAGTCGCCCCGCAGCGTCGACCAATACAAAAGGGCCGTAGAAGGGAAGCAGAACCGGGTCAAAGAAAAAGTGACAGAGGGGAGTGTCAAACACAATATATTTGTTGGTCGGAAACGCAGATCTCGGATTAGAAACTGTATCAAGTGGGCGACACCGCTCGGAAAGATACACGGAGCTTCGTGGAGAGGGAAATGAGGTTCATCAAACATAGACAAATAGACGACTTTATACGGCTAGAACGGAATGGCCCCCCGTTCAGAAAACCGAAAAGGATCGAAGGATGAGGCCCGGGAGGGACAAAGCTGGAATCTTTCCGCTTCTAGCATGTCAATCGTTAAGTAAAGGAGAACTCTTGGGGGCCCGAACTGAACTACCGAATCCGAGAGAAGGATGCCCGTGCAAAGAACTAAAATCAATTAAAGGTCACAGAAACCCGTTGAAAAAACCAATCCACTTTGCGTGTGTGAGAAAGGGGGGGTAACTAAACGACTCCCCTGAAGAATTCGCCACATGATTTAGGGATGCCCAGAAAGAACGCACGGGGTAGACGACATTGATGCCTGAAAAAGGGGGACTATCAATGAAAAACATAGCCGTCATGCGTGAAGACGACTACCCCGAAGGAGGGAAAGAAAAAAAGAAAAAGTGATACGCTCATCCTAAATTCACACGAAAAAGAGGGGCGCTAAAGGACTTGTCCAGGGGAGGGGGGGGGCGTTTGAGCTAGAAGGTTCAAAGCCATCAGAGAAAGGGACACCCGCTGAGGGATGGCAGCCTTAAAATCTCGAAGGAATGGAAGCTCAGACATCGGGACATCTCAGGGCTCAAAGACTCTCACCTCACGAGGAAGGAGAAAGTAAATATCAGCATCGAGGGAGCGAAATGGGAGAACGGTATACGCAGGGGATGGTACACGATGACGAGAGGAAATAGAAAAATGCAGAGGGAGGTAACTCGTTATAGGATAACTGGCTGAATAGGAAAAAGAAAGGAAACGTGGAAGGAGATGGGATCCAAAAAGGCGGAAAAGAGAGCTTCCTGGTTATGTCAAAAGGGGGAAAAAAAGTAAGGGAGCCAAGCGTGGAAAAAGGTTACTTCCGGACGCTGGCGACGCGGCACAGCCAAGTCGCATCATCTTCCCGGAGTAGAGGAACTCAGAGGGAATCTTTAGGCTATACGGAAAAGAGGAGCCAGAAAACCCGAGAAGGGGGTAAAGACGCGCCGGATAGAAGCCATTGGGTCTCTCTCTAACCGTGGTAAGGTCAGAAAAAAAAAAAAAGGCAAAGGAGAGTGATACCTTTTCTCAGACAAGCGGACCCACTCCAACGGCAGGATGTGCTGTTCGACGCGCATGAGGACCGAACATGGGGGTGGGGGGAAGCTGGCTTTGTCTAAAAGGTTGGAACTTATAAGGAGAGGGAGGACAAGCTTCGCTATTGTCTCTAAAGGGAAGGACTAACCATCCATCGGCCACACTCCGCTCCGCCCAGAGAGGAGGAGCAAATCGGCCTACTACGACAATCCGTGAACGGACTGGAGCGCGTCAAATGTAGACGGGGCAAAAAAGGGCAGGGCGGACGTTCCAAAACTCACGGGAAATCCCGAGGAGGAAAGCGCCAGAGCCGACGAGTCGCTGCAAACCGGGGAGAAAAAAAAGGAAGATGCCTAGAGAGCCCACGGAAAGGGAAAGAAAAGTTAGGCACACAACGGTAAACGCCCTCGGAGCAGACCTTGCCCAGAGGCGGAAGCTGTAACAACTAAAAAAAAGAAAGCGGAAGACGGAGACTGTCGGCGCCACTGGGGGGTACAAAGGAAGGACCCTGACCAAGCTTCCACTCAACGGAACCCGGGACGGGCACATGCATCAGAAAAAGAAAAGGCAGCGTTCAATCGATCGACGGCGTGAGCCACTTGACAAAATTTCAAACCTTCAGGCACCAGAACAACCGAAAGAGCTGGGAGATCAAAAAGCGCGGAAAACGTTCATGAAAAAAGATACGACTGCTGGCCGGACCGGGGTGAGAAAAGAAAAGAACCAGAATCGGGTGCCATTCCGGAACGAGACCACCGCGCGATGGCAACGCGCGACGGTTGGCAGGAAAAGCGGAAACGGGGAAGATCTTATGGAAGTCGCCAAAGGCGGTAAGCCGAAGAACACAGGTGAAAAATCGGCTCATCCGCCGCGAAACCTTATATAAAGAAACAGGGCGCAGCTTTCAGCGCGAGTGAAAACGGAAAAGAAGCGGCGACCTAACGGGTACCGTACAAACTAAGCCAGGAAACTTCCAACAGCTGAACGACGAGGCAAAAACCGGGAAAAAACGACCACAAATAAAGAGGGACGAGACGATCAATTGAAAAGGTGAGGGTGTCCGACTGTCACCTGCCTCGCACCGGAGACGGCGGCACCAGACCGATCTAAAGCCAAACGGGAGCCGAACCGGGGAAACAAAGGTCAAGCTCAGACTCCGGCAACCAGTGCGGAAAGACACAGCAACTGTAGGGGAAAAGAAATCTTCCCAGATCAGGACCGACCGCAGCTCGAGCCTGACGGAGCCGAGTCCGAAACACGTAGGGGTAACCATCGATCTTCCGAAGAGAAGACACTTCGGGGCGGTCCATATCGAATAAGAGCGTATCGAGAAGGTGAATCGCCGTACTGGTTGAAGGACTACCCCGGCTCGGACGGGTGATCTTGGGGGGCGAAAAAAAAATGCCGTGTCCGCGATGAATTCGAGGTGCCGGGAAGGCGGGGAAAGGGGGGGAATATATCATTTATGCAAATGACAGGATCAGACCACCCGCCACATTACATCGGGGGCCGGTCGAGAGGGGGGGTCAGAGGGGTGCAGGAGGCGAGATGGCGTAACAAAGATCTAGCAGGGGGGGGAGGTAGACGGTGTTGGAAAACGTCCGCTGCTAACAGTGGGGCGGGAGTAAAAGCATGATCTTAACAGTGTTGTGAAAACAGTTCTCTCTGAGAAAGCGGGACCTGAATACTTATGGCGTGATTATGTCAAACGCCTCAAGAAGTGATTTCAGAAACCGCCAATCAGGGAAAAGGAAGAAAATCTTGCTTGTTTGCGTCGGAACAAAAATGAACCCGTGGATTTGCTCCAGAGCATTATGTAAAAAAACAGGCGCCGTGAGGCCCCCGTAGGAGTTGACCGATGTGGAAGGAGTAGAAACCCAAAAAAAACACCCCCCCCCCTTGTTTGTTGGGGAACGGCGAGGGGAAAAAGGGGGAAAATCCAAGCAAGATCTTGGGTGAAGGGTTGCGAACGCGAAGCGGAGGTAAGCGATCATGGGGGAAAAAGGAAACAATGGACGAAGGAAAAATCAGTGCGTCCGAGGGTCAAGCGGCCGGAATCGGGAGGGAAGCTGTAAGGGGGTTGACGGGTCAATCATTAATCGAAAACCGGTGAAAAAGGCGAGTCGAGAAGGGGACGGGGGAGGGATCGAATTAGGGGAAATAAAATGGAGGCGATGTCCGCTCGAGACGGGCGAGCTCCGAGAAACTAAGGGCCTTACCGGTTCAAAAAAAGGCAGGCATTCCATCTACGACATCGAGCGCCACGAGGACGCAAGAGGTGGGGGCAAAGAAGCATTGCCACTCAGAAGAGGGGAAGGGCAACGCGGTTATCGCGTAGACGGAAGGTTGAAGCGGGGGCCATCGACCAAGAGTTTCAGGTTGAATAAAAAGGAGTCGAAAGAGAAGTCCTGAGGAAGTGCACAGCGGATCGGAACTCGACGACAAATGCTGTGCAAGGGGAGAGAACGGGTGGGGAGGGGAAGTGAAGCAACATCAAGGAACGGGAGGAAAACTAGAGTATCCTCTAACCACAAGGGGAGAACAGCGCAAGCACTTAAAGTCATATCTAGACGCTCCGGAGGAGTGGTAGAAAGGGAGATTCACGGACACTCGACACGGAGGGGTGGATGTCCGCAATACCACTTCGCCGCCGGAGGCTGGTCTTAAGACATAAGCTACCATCAGGTCGACAACCTACTAGGAATAGAAAGGGAAAAACATTGGACCCGTAAGAAGAGCTCGCGCGAGAGAGCAAGTCCAGAGATTCGTGATTGGCGACGTCTTACCATAGATGGCCTTGGCGACCGGAAGAGTAAAACCGGGAAGAGAGAATGCGGAGAAAAGGAAAAAGTATGTTAACTCCCCAATGAACAGGAAAAAGCGATAACAGGGACGACCTGTCGCAAAGAGCAGATGAATTAAGGGGGGATAGCTCTCGAATCTTCGCAAAAAAAAAGTCTGGATCCCAAGCTTGAGTCGCGGAATGGAAGGGTCGCCTACGCATCCAAAAAATCCCGGGGGGACCATATAGACCGCCTGACGGGGAAAGGACACTAGATCTAGGCATCCGGAAGGGGCGATAGTGGTAAAAAGGGAAGGGGAACTGAGAAGGCAAACTGCGAGGTCGGTCGCCGACGAAAGGAAAAATTGGAGGGAGTGAGCGCAGCGCGAAGGAAGGGTTCCTGATTGTCGGCCAGTACCCAGGCTAGCGCCAAGGGCAGAGAAAAGAAGGACCGATCAAGAAGGTGCGCATTCTTCAGTGAATGGATCAAAACATTGCGGTGAAAGATGGCAGGCTTAATGGCAAAGAAGGGAGAAAAAAAGCAGGGGTGAAATGGCTCCCACCGGCGGATCAGGGGGGGGGTCGGTAGACGTCCTAAATTTTCAAGGAAATCTAACCTCGAATAAGTGGAAAGTATCCCTGAAAACAAACAGTTGGGCCAAAAAAAAAGATCAACGACGGCTTCCAGGGATCTGTGAGCAGGGAGTTGGGAAACCCCGGGGCGCGCGAGGGTGCCAGGTCCTCGAAAATCCAAAAGAGAGGAGAAATAAAATAAGGGGATAAGAAGAACGCAGAGATGTTAACCGGAATAAGAAAAGAGACGGAAACCGGGGTCGGGCATAGTAAGCGAGGTAGGGGGGGGCCAGACACTATATTCGAGAGGCTCTGTAACACCGGAAGAAAAAGCAATACCGGGGCGAATCGGACCCTAGAGTGTCATCAAGGGAGACAGTCCGTTACAGAGAGAGGGATAAGGCTCCCCCTAAAAACAAAATCCAGTTGAAGAAAAAAAGGAACCGCTATAGAAAATTGCGTTTCCGGTGAGGAAGGAAGAAAACAAGACGGGTGGCGATCGAAAGAGGGAGAAAAAAGAACCAACCACGGGAGGAGGAAAAGAGGGTCACGGCTTCGTAACCCCGCTCTGGGCGAGATCCAGAATCACCCCGGGGGTCAACAGAATGGAAGCGTGTCAGGGGGTTCCTGCTGGGGCGAGGGAGAGACGTAAAGAGAAGATCGAGCACTTAGGGGGAGCATAGAAGAAAAAGGGACAATGTCCCGACTTGCGCTCTACTGACGCGGATGCTGGGAGGACACGGGGCCAAAAGGGACGATCGGCATGTCAAACGAACCGACAGGGGAGAACATATACTCCTCTATTAAGGGAGGAAAGAAGCCCCTTTGCATTTCAGACTTTGTCGTTGCACCCGTCCATCGGAAGGACGAAGTGTAAGGAATGTGAGGGGGGGCTGTGGAGAAACACGAAAGACGAGATAGTAAAGAAGGCCCCGGGGGGGGGAATTCACCTGCGCATTATATAAAAGTAAAGCCGCAGGCACCCTCAAAAACAAAGTGCCGCAGTGAGGGAAAGCCTATCGAAAACGGCAAGTGTCGAAGGGGACGGGAGCGTGAGAGGGAAAAGAGGGAGAAGTCTGCCGGTTTGGGGTGTTGTGTTGGGTTTTGTTCCACTGAAAGAAAGAACGGAAAAGTGTGACTAGGAATCTGCCTTGAGGGAAAAAGGCCGGCACTCTCTCATGCAGCGAAAAAGCGAGATAAACAGAGGGGGAAAGCACACGAAGGCTGTAAGAAAAAAGCTCTCACTCCACTTCACCACCGAGCCGAATGCGACATTCAAGAGGCGTTTTCACTTGCGCAGACGAATGCACAAGTCCTTGCCGAGAAAGCAAAGAGGGGGGGAAAAACCCGCTCCGAGAATGGGGCGGCGCTGGCAGAAAGGAAAAAGAAGAGGGAATTCAGCGAATCAGAGCAAGGTTCGGAGGAAGGAGGCAGGCTCTCGCGGCTACACTAGAATAAATAGAGTCTGCAAGTAAGGCATGGGATGAAAGGGGAATGGCAAAGGGAGGGCAAAGAACGAGAATAGCGACCAAAAATTTGGCGACCGTATTTAGGCGGATGAGATATAGGTGGAGTACCCATACGGAAGAAAAGCAAGAAGCAAAATGATCTAGTTACAGTACATTTGAGAAAAATGCAATCTTCGGGGCGGTTGAACAAGGATGACGGGAGATCCCGAGCCAGCGGATCTCAGCGGGCTAAGAGGGAAGGGAGGGAATGTGGCGGGTTCCCAACGAGGGGAAAAGTGCTCATCATCGTCGCGGGTAGACCGTGTCCTCAAAAAGTGGGGAATGACAAACCCGCGTTGGGTCTGCGTCGGGCCGTCTACCAAAGTAGGCAGGGATTTCAAGGAAGAGAAGGGAGAATGATGTGATATAGTTTAATCCTAAACGGTCCGGAAGACCGTTAAGAAAAGGATCCCAAAGCCCGCAAGGAGGGGGGAACGTTTAACGGCGAGGGGACGGAGTGTCCGTTGCCACCTGTCCTTGGAAGGTTGGGCCTCTAGCCTTTGAAAAAAGGATGCAAACCGTTCCGAGGTCCGGTGTGAGGAACCTGGGACCGAAAGAGACTACAAGCGCCCCCCCCGCCAACCGTCGACTTTAAAGCCGCCAGCAGCTCAAAAAGATCTGTTCGAGGCCTCCTAAAGATGATCAGGGCCCTAGGGGAACTAGGACAAGAAACTGGGCCGATCTGGGGGGGGGGGGGGGGGGTGGGGGGGGGTAGGATCTAAGAAACAGAGCCATCTCACGGGGAGAATTCGAAACATGAAAATAGCCAATTTTAGGGGCATCTCGCAGGAGCGGTTTGCCCAAAAGTACTATTCGCGTCCAACCTCGCCTAGGAATCAGAATAGACCAGAAACCCCTTAAGACTTTACAAGCACACACCGCGGACTCATGGGATAGCATAACTTTCCTGGGGAGCCATCCGGAAAAGGGCTGTAAACCAAGGCGGACGACCGAAAAAAAAAACATCCGTCAAAGTATGATTAACTAATCGGCTAAAACCAACTCGACATCAAAAAAGCAAACTAAGACTGAGTCGACTTACTCGGAAAGGGCCCTCTTGGGGGGGAGGAGGAAACGAGGACCAACACCGCCACATGAAATGCAAGGGCCGGAGGGGACCAAACCGCCACAAAATTAGAAGTCACGACAAAGAACGCAAGGGCTGATCTGGACGATAAAAGCAGGGAAAATTCAAGTTCAATTCATTACGCCGGGTCACCACGGCAAGTAAACACACCAACCACACCAACAAACCCGGGGGGGATTGGGGACAAGAAAGTGCAAAGGGGGGGGGACAGTCGAGCATCGGCTGAGCTCTTTGATCAAAAACGCCAACACAGAAGGGTTTAAGCCGACCCGGCAACAGCAAGATCGTGAAGGCTGGGACAGGCACCAGCGGGGAAGCCGGGAAGTTTATCGCCAACCAAGGAAGAGAGAAAAATAGGGGAGTGCGGGCAGAACACCGCGCCCTGCCGCGCCGCGTTCAGGAGGATGATTCACTAACCTACATCCGGCCAAAAAACCTGACCGCCAAGGAAACAGGAGAAGCACCAACTTCTCACCTGCAAGAAAAGAGGGGAGTCCCTGAACGTCGTCAAACCAGGGAGGTGACACTCCACGACAAAATTTTGGGGAGGATAAATAATCGCAGATCTAGCGGAAAAAAACCTCCGGCTGACCTCGCGAAGGAAGAACCGAAATCTGGGCAGACGACATTCGGACAAACGAAGAAAAAAGGGGGGCGCAAGGGACCAACCTCACGACAGGGCAAGGGAAAAGCGAAGGATAAAAGCAATAGAGAACCCGAGCTGGACGAAAAAACAGGAGCGCGCAGAGAGATCTGGACCGTGAAGGGGAGAAAATGAGATCCTCAAAAACAACAACGGAAAGGAGGGAAACTAGGCCCCGGGGCCACAGCAAGGCTGATCGGGGGAATATCTTGCGCGGCGGAGATCCAGCTGTTTTGGAAGGGAAGGGGAATGGATCGATCGGACGTCAAGAGGGGGGAAGGAGGAAAGGTGGGAGCTTGGTGGGATCTCCAGGGCGCGTTGTGCAAGAAGAGAAGATTGATGCGCGATCCAGTAGAATCAGGCGGTGGGCCGATCGACAACCAAAAAAGTGAAAGAGGAGGTGGAGCGGCGAGTGATTGGGTTGGTCATCACCGGCGCCGGGAAAAAGGTGTGGGACGGAATCGAGATGCAGGACCGAGGTGGGCTTCAGGATCGTTGTCCTGTCGAGCCGTGGGCAAAGGGGGTATAGACACCGCGGCGTAAAGTTTGTGACAACGGTTCTGCTAAGGAAAAAACGGATCAGTGGCACAAAAGATCATAGACGGGACAGTGGGGGGGGGACCTCAGAGTAACCAAATAGGTGCCTCCGTTGGTACAACATCTGCCGGCGCAAAAGCTAAATTAGAGGTTGCGTTTTGAGAAAAAGAACATCAAGGGCAGTCCGAAAGAAACGGGTTTAGGAGGAAACGAACAGGCGAGGGTTTACGCTAAAAAAGGAGTGCAAGGGTTAAGACAGGGAGGGATAATCGTAACCTCGCCAGGAAAGGGGAAGGAGAACATAGAATGCTTCGTGTTGCCGGGGGGGGTAGGAAGGTGACCAGTCGGTGAGAAAAGTTGTTCAACCGGATTTTCCGAACAAGAGTGCCGGGAGGCCAGTCTAAAGGCGTCTAAAGTGGAATGACTTCAGGGGGGATGCGCTTCATGGGGCCTGTGTCGCAAAGCTCTAAGTAAGGTACTTGGGTTGGGGACGTAGGGGTTGTGGGAGGCGCACAATTGAGTGGGGTTACCAAAATTGAAGAGGAGGGGAACGGAGCTTCAGCTTACTTTCTTGCTACCTATACGCGGAAGTGGGCTACCGGGGTTACAAGCCCTGGCAGAACTCGTCGGCATCTCCAGCGAGCGAACACAAAGGCATAGTGGGGCAAAGCAGAATAAATTTCTCGGAAGTCCACGCGGCAGATGCCTTAAAAAAAAGGGAGGGGCCTCCGGAGGATGTTCAGGGGGGCCGCGGGGGGGCCCCTTTCTCCATCACGAGGCTTGGAAGAAAAAGCGAGCAGGACCAAGAAGGTTGTGAGGGGAGGACTCTGCAGGGCCTTCCCCTCGAAGGGCCGGTCTGGAAGAGGGGGGAGGTTGGAAGTGAAAAGTCAAGGCGCGTCGGGTGGACTTCTATTCTAGGAAAGTAGAACGGAGAAAGCATTAGACGGGTCCAGACCCACACTTGGAATACAAGACAAAAAGAAAAGAAAGAACTGCAAAGGAATGATCCGGCCCGAACCGGGCCCTTAAGAAACTCCTTCCGGTGTTATTTCTTTGTACTGATTCGGAGGTCGCTCTTCTCGACGGGAAGGAAGAAATACGACTAAACAGCCTTATCGAAGAGAAAAGGAGGACAGACGCAAAAGGCTTGACGCTGCGCCGAAGGAGTCGGAGGTGTCTTTTGACCACCACAGCCGTCAGGTAGCGGAGGTGCTACTGGGAATGGCAAGGGGGAGGGAGTAAACGATTCTGTGAAGCCCGCGAAGAGAGAACTTACAGGAGTATCCTGGGATGTATCATACTTTGGTGCCAAAGGGGAAAGGAAAAAGGAAAAAGAAAGCTATTGGGACCAAAAAAATACCTCAAGACAGATTCGGCCACCAGCAGAAAAAGTAGGGACCATCAGAAAAAAAGAGGGAGTGCCCAAAAGAGGGTCTAAAAGGGTCGAGGGGCCGATCCGTGCCATCCCAGTACTAACTCCCAGACGGCAGAAGCGGAGATCCGATTGGGTGAGTTACCACCCACTGTGAAAAGACTGGAAAAAACTTGGAATCGGAATCGAAAAGGAAAACAGGTTCAATCAGAGGGGGGCGAGATCCTTCTATAAAGGGGGTAGGTAAGTACAGCTCGAGAAGGTTGACATTTATTGAAAGGGAGCATGGGAAAGCAGGAAAGAAGGATCCGGGAAAGGGTCGAAATTAGCAAGGACGGTGTTGGGGAAAAGGGAGGATAATCTCAACGAATCCTGGAAAAGCCAACGGGAGTCGGCTCTAAAAGGGGCGTCAAGGAAGGGGGCAAAGAAGATCGGGAGAAGGGAAGAATAAGTTTAAAGTTCGTCTCCCACGTCGGAACGGGATCTGATCTAGGGGAAAAAGATATGTACGCGGCGACATGGGAAGGGCAAGGGTGGGGATAGACGTTGGTAATCACGACCGCCGGGGAGGAAGGGTAAGAAGGTCCCTCGTTCAGACTCTTGGAGTAGAGTAATAAATTTATTAGGCGATGACGGGGGGGACCCCTCGTCGGGGGGAAATATGGGTTCGGGGAAAACCACGAAAAAAAAGAACATTCTCCAACGAAGGATTCCAAGAAGAGGTCAGATCAGTAACCACTAGGTTAACGAGACTACCACCTACCGGTCTGGCATGGAAGAGAAAAGGAAAAGGGGAATAGGATTTGAAAAAATACACGGCGAGGAGTGGAACATACGCTCCTTCAAAAGGGAGGGCTAACGCCACTCATAACTTCCCTCTCAAGCGTATAGTTCTATCCCGTGGACGTAATATGAAAGAAATTAAAGGTCAATACTCCAGGCCTTGAACAAAGGAAATCCGCTACACACAAACAGTGCAAAAGGTCCTAGAAGGGGAGAA
>Ga0179591_1212156_pt1:0-2500 | contig 28389 bp, 2 predicted proteins | sample CZOMad2_1_08_16f_FD_182891 | JGI IMG/M metagenome (GOLD analysis project Ga0179591, IMG submission 182891) | Vadose zone soil fungal communities from Angelo Coast Range Reserve, California, USA - CZOMad2_1_08_16fungal (PacBio error correction) | ecosystem: Environmental > Terrestrial >...
TCTCGAAGCCCGCCTCAACCCGCACCGCGTCTCCGGCGCCGCAGCGCGGCGGCTCCAGCGACCAGTCCTGTTTTCGCCGGGCAGATCTCGACTCCGGCCGTGATCCGCGCGGCGAGTCACTGCAGAACCTCCTGCAGACATCGCTACAGCGCAATACATTTTCGAGCTCATCAACACGACATCACTCTGCGCGCGCGCCTGAAGTACTGGCCTGTATCTGCATGTGCCGCTGACCGTTCCCTGCTGCGTGGCGCTGATCCCACACATCGTCAGCGTGTTTCCTGACTGGTGATGCCGGCCGCTCCTGATCCGCCGCACGGGCGCCAAGAACCAGTCTAGGAGCAGTTCGACGGCGACGAGGTCGTGCTTGCCGCGCGACGAATGCACCTTGCAGCTGCCGGACTGCTCGTCGCGTTGCGGCATACGCGCGGCTACAAGATCATTCATCGCACGCTCAAGCTCGACGGAGCCTTTGCCCGAAAACTGGCTTCGAGCTCGAGGGCCTGCCGGGAGTGCGTCGGCGGAGCGTCCACTGCGGCGATATATTCGGTCATCGGCGGGCATCGCCTGAAATTGCTCAAGGAGTGCCTGAGCCTGGTGCGCATCGTCCGTCTCGCTGAAGCGCGCTGCACGCTGTATCGCGCCGGCTCAACGCCACAGCCTCTCGGGCCGGGATGCGCATGCGTCGGCCGGCGTTGCTTCCTGCTTTCGCTGCGTTCTGCTATCGGCAGTGCCTCTCCGCTCGCCCTTCTCTGGTGCCGTGCCGGCGCGCGGCGCTGCTCTGCTGCCGACCGGACCGCATCTGTTAGACGGTCCGGTGAGCAATGCGCACAGGCATTTCGGCGCGCAGTGCGCAAGTGTCACGACTCGCTCTTTGTTCGCTGCGCGCGACCCCTTGCCTGTCCGGCCATCCAGGGCCTCAGCAGCAGTCCGACAATCCAGCGATCCTCAAGGTTCGATGGAATCGAGTGGCGACGCGGCGCCAGCTTCCATCGCGAGCATCAGGGTCCGCACGGAGTTCTGCCCGCGCCCCCGGCATCTGCGCGGATTTGCCACTGCGCGCCGACTTCGCGGACTTGCCCGATTTGACGCCGGTCAAGGAATTCGGACGCGCGCATCCGGATTCCGGCCCACCGTACGCGCCAGGGCCCTGAAAACAGCAAGATATCGAGGCGCGCATCCCGCAACCAGAGACCTGCAACGATTCCTCCGGCTGATCTTTCCGCCGACGCGCATCTGAAGAGGCCGTTGTCCGCGGGCCGGATGGACTGAGAGAAATTCAGCGGCTCCAGATGCCCTTGCGGGAATCGCGCGGAGGCTTCGTTCAATCCCGTGGTTTTCGAGAGCCATTGCCACGCTGTCACCAGCGGATACGTGGACGTGATCGGTCCGCCGTTGCGGTTGCGCGAACGGCGACACGAGCTGGCGCGGGCCGCGCTGAAGCCTATCGCGCTCCCCAGCCGCATGCGATGCTCGCGGCGCCCCGCCGAGGAAATGCGGGCGCCGCCGGTCCGTGTTGGGCGCAACAGCCGTCGGGGCCGATCATCGCCAGGGGCTCCAGCGACGAGGTGTCGAAACCGGGTCTGCGCCAAATGCCACCAACCGTCCCGAAGAAGGGCAAAGCCGGTCTCGGTGCGCGCCCGCCATGCGCGCCAGTCCTGGATGGTGCAACGCGCACTTCACCCATGTCCGCACGCCTGGCAGAAATGCGAATACTGCCACTCCACAAGTTCGGCGGCGGCCGAAGATCTGCGGCTGCCGGCGATCGATTCTTGCCCCAGTGTCAGGCGGCGGTAGAATTCGGCTGATCTCCTCCAGTCGACCTGCATCGACTGCCATAAATTCCACGAGCCATCAGCTGGTGCTGGGTAACCGAGGTGGGCCTTGCGATGCAACCCCAGGGGCCGCGGGGAAACAAAAGTAGAACCGCCATCTGCGTGCCGGCGCTACGTTTTCCGTAGCACTGCTTCCTCGCATCTTGCGGCGGCGGCGACGGCCTCGACCAACGAGGGCATCTGCGTGGGCTCTGCACCCTTGCACGGGTTCGCCAATACCGACAATCCGCAACGCCTGGAGGTCGACGACGTCAAGCGCGTCATTTCGCAGGCGTGCAGGAGGCCAACCGCGCGTGCCAAGCCGGCGACAATCGTCGGCCGACGCGTCGGCACGTCCTCGCGGCGTAAATCAGATGGCAGCGCCCCGAAAACGAATCGATGTCACTTCGGGGGAGCCGCCGTCGCCGGCGGCTCGACACGTCAAGATCGTCCCGTCCGAGCTCGGTTGGCATCGCGAATGCGCTCACGGCGATCGTACTTCTTCCTCCGAAGTCATGCTTTCTTCGTCACGCACCGCGTCGATCATCCAGAGCCTTTCAACCCTGGCAAAAAAACAAGGAATTCAACACGCCGGCGGCGCGCGTCTGTTCGTGTCCCCAGATCAGCCAGTTTGCCGTGCTCCTACATCTCGCGGCGCTCAACTGCGTCCGGGTCGATCACCCGGG
>Ga0179591_1438000_pt1 | contig 28365 bp, 45 predicted proteins | sample CZOMad2_1_08_16f_FD_182891 | JGI IMG/M metagenome (GOLD analysis project Ga0179591, IMG submission 182891) | Vadose zone soil fungal communities from Angelo Coast Range Reserve, California, USA - CZOMad2_1_08_16fungal (PacBio error correction) | ecosystem: Environmental > Terrestrial > Soil >...
TGACAGGCATGCACAGGAAGGAAAATGATGGTCCTTCGTAACGGACCGGGGTAGGGGGGGGAGGGGGGGTGGCGGAACAAGGGAGGTCTTAACCTCCCTTCGATGGGTCAGGGTACCGGTTCCGAGAGGGGTGCCAATCCGGCACGGAAGATGAAAGGGTGGGGAACTCGAACTCGGCTCAAATAAGAAGGAGGAAAGGTCTGCAACGGGGACTGGCATCTCCTCCGCTCTTTGGAACAAAAGGGGCAATAGGGGGGTAACTAATATAAAAAAAGAAGAGTCACACTCAGAGGGGACAGAAAAGAAAAGAACGTTTTCAATAGGGGGGGGTGAACTACTTACATCCTTGAACAGGGGCGACCTGCAGAGAAAGGGCAGTTCGCCGACTCAAAGAGGAAAAAAGACTCGTGACAGTAAAAGAGGTACCTGGAGTTCTTCTATTTCAATCAAAGGGGGTGATTGAAAGCAAAGTGAGGGTATCCATAATGTCAATGACGAGAGTAAAGCGTGAGGTGAAGGGGCAGAGGGAACCCTAAGAAAGAGCAGATTCTCGAAAGTTGCTGTCTTCAGGTGAATGGAGGGCTATGGAAAAAAGGGGGGAAAGTAAGGTTTGGTCCCTGAAAAGGGCTGACGTTGGAAAGGCATTTCCACATTCCGAGCCCTGAGGCGGCATGAAAAAGACGCAGGAAGAATGCCGGAGCGAAGCGAGAAGGAACCCGAAGGTTAAGCACAGAAGAAAGAAAATAGAAAACGGGAAAAAAAACCTTTTTGGATTCACAGACGGAAATTCAAACACCGACCTTTTACAAGAAGAAACAAAAAACTCACTCTAGCGGGAGGGAAAAGTTTCTCAACGGAAGAAAGAAACACCATTCCAAATTCTTATTTGGGGGGGGAAAAGGGGGAATATAGCGCGGGGAAAGAGGCCGTTACGCTCTCGAAAAAAAGATCCCGGCCATTGACTCTGGAGGAGCCTTCTAATGGTGAAGAAGACATCTCACCTTGAAGGAAAGTGTCCCAGGAGGAAATTATAGCCCTTGCTACAAAACGCCTCCGGGAGAGGGTTTCTTAAAAGGAGAAAGAATAATCGCATGCGTCTGATTGTTTCTCTAAGAAGAGGGTCAAAGGAGGTGCATTCTGAATCGGGGGAGGCTGCTTCAAAAGTTAAGAAAAAATGGATCTGCGCATGGAGGGGAAAACATAATCTTTCTTAAAGAGGGAGTACAAGCACGAGTGGAGGATGTGCCATCTGGCAATGGATTTGGGGGAACAGCGGAAGGAAGGAAATCAGGGGGGGAAAACAGGAGAGAAAATACGCAAACCATCGCTATTTTTAGAAGGGGAAGAGTTAAGAAAGAAAATCGAGAAGCCAACACTTCAGCACACTTTTCAAAAAAAAGGTCGATGAATCTGGGAAGACCCGGAAGGGAAAAAAAGCGCTACGAAAGAGGGGAAAAGAAACGCCTAATCCTCAAAGGAAGAAAAGAAAAGGAAGTATGCGTTGAAGAGGGGATCAACACCAGTCCCGATCAGGTCCAACCGATTCACCGAAAATATGTCAAAAGAGAAGACATCACACAATTAAAAGAAAGATTAACACATCACGAAAGGCGGCGAACCGGACAAATCAAAGAAAAGACAAAGAGGGGGAGAAAATGGATACTCCACCTAAAAAAGACAGATCGACCACTACCACGTTCTAGAGGAGAAGCGAGGGGAATTTATTGGATCGGAATAGTTCCACTCCAGAAAAAGGAGGAAAGAGGGGCACCATCCCCCATAGAGAATTAAAGTTGGTGAAAAAAGGGGTACTCCAATACAGAGAAGAGAAAATAACATCCACATCACTAAATAGGGAAGCTCTCATAAAAAGGAAAATATATATATAGGAAGTGAGAGGGATGTTGAGTCTTTACATTAAGGAAAGAAAGATCTGAGAAGGAGAGAGAGGCGTTTGATAAGAAGGGAAGGGGGGGACTCTAATGGGGGCTGGAAAAAAATCTTGTTGGTCTTGCGAAAATGGATTATCAGTAACCTGAAGAAATTCAAGGGACAAAGCGAAAAAAAGCAGTGTCTTCTCTTTGAGGAAGGGCGGGGGGGGTCCGTAGGGCATCTCTTGGTGAGGGGGCATTGGTTAAAGTGAAAAGAAGGTTCAAAAAAAGGGCTTCTGTTAGGAGGGTTGTCCGCTCCTGTCAAATAGGAAGTGGTGAGGTGTTTCTTTGCATCGAGTAGGAGAGGTAGAAAGATGTGGGAAAAGATCTGGGGGGGGATCCTTTAAGGGGATAAGGGAAAAGAACTTCTTCTTTGTTCAAAGATTAAGGAGGGCTTCAAGGGATAATCTCAAACGGCGGCTAAGAGAGGAGAGGGGGTCCGCTACAAGATGAGGGGGAGCCTCTAATAGTAGGGGCTGCTTTCTCTCAAGGGGGGGAGGGAGTTATCTAAGGGAGAATTCTTCTGCTTGAAAGTATATCTGTTACCGTACAGGAAAGATTAAAGCTCAACCTTCTCAGAAGAGGGGGGACAATCACTAAATTTCTCCTATACAAAGGGGAGGGGGGAAAGAATAGAATGTCAAAAAATAAAAAAAAAGTTCAATCCGATTCAGAATGTAAGGGAAGAGAATGGGAGACAACTACTTGAAAAGAAAAAGGATTCTATTTCCGGAAAAAAGAAAGGAGATAGCGGAATGGACAATGATCTTCGACATCCTTCGAAAGGGTAGACCAGAATAGTAGGTTGAATGGATAGGCTTAAAAAGAGGGAAGAAAGGGGGGCTCGCCCAGAAATCTCCTCCAAAGGAAGGGGAACGGCGAGCTGACAAGTTTGTCAGGGTCCTTCAGAGGACAAAAGAGCCTGTGGGGGGTTCAGGAGGGAGGGCGACTAAAGAGGGGAGCGAATACCCCCCAAACCGACCCCCAACCGAGGGGTTTTGGAGACTTTCTGTGTTGGGGGGGAAAGTTGGGAGGGGGAACCAGTTAAACTTCGGGGTCGCCCGCAGGGCCGAAGGGAACAACTCGGCAAGGCGAAGAAAACAAATGCCAAAAGGAGGGCGCGTTAATTTTGCAATTCCAAAAGACCCTAGACCGGAAAAGGACCACGGCAATCGAAACAAGGAGAAGAAAAAAGGAAATAAAGAAACGGTAATTGCGAGAATCTCTGCGAAGGAGAAAAGCCCTCATTCCATTCGAAAGGGAGGAATAACGAGACGGTAGGACTTGACCTTCTTATACCTAGAAAGAAATGGGACTGAGGTCATAAAAAGGGGTTGACATAGACCTAATAGGTAGGCTTCTACTCATTTAAAAAGGGTACGAGGTGCATAAGCAGCTTCTCTCCTAGCCTCGGAGGAGGGGGCCTGAGGTCCAAGTAGAGAACGAGATGTCGGTAGAACCGATACGGGACCATCCATCTTTTTCACCCATATTGGAAAAGACGTCTACTAAAGTTCTTTACGAAAAGTAGGAGAGGGGGGTAATGCCGTGGAAAAGGGCCCGTTGGTTGGGAAAGAACGTCTTCTATTCCTCTCGGAGCGGGGTAGGTCCTCATACTTACACCGGGGAGGGAAGAGTGAGAGGGACCTATAAAGACTGGGGGGGGCCAATTCGCAGAAAAGGGGAACACTCATCTAGCGTCTGAGGGGATGTCTCCGGTTAGGAAAGGGATGAATACATCTTCCTGAACTCCCTAAGAAATGTGGCATGCGGGGTCAAGAAGATAGACTCTCAAAAAAAAGATATATATATTCGGCAAAAGAAAAAAAACACATCTCAGAGATGTCTTTCGCGGAAAAGAAAGGGGGTCATACCAGGGGACCGTCGCAGCGCTTGCTTGAAAGAAAGGAGAGTTTCTTACCGGTTCTCGTTTCAGGCGACGGAGAGAGAGGGTGGCAACTTCTAACTCTAGGAAGAAATTTACGTAGGAGATGGGCGGCACTCGGATGCGCAAGCATCGGAAGCAACACCTTCGCATCGGGGAAGGGAGACGGACGCAATCCTACGTCCCCTCTAAGAATCCTTCGTAAGAAAGAAGAGGTCAACGTGTTTAAAAGGAAAAGAGGGGGGGGGGGATTAACGAGCCAAAGGATCCGTCTACCTCAGAAGAGGCTTTAGAAGGAAAGCAGTTCTCCTACGCAAGGGAAGACCGCAGGAAAGTGCAATATCTTCCGGCTAAAATTGAGAGAATACCGATTACGATGTAAAGGTTAATGAAGACAAAAAAAAGGGAAGGGACCTTCGGAAAGAAAAAAGAAGTCCGCTTCATGAACGACAAAGAGGGAGGTGGGTACAAAACGAAAGCTCAATTCTCGAGGGGAAAGGGGGGCGGCTCTTTTAAGGGGAGGCTATACGAACCTATGATTCCTTGTTAGGGGAGACCAGGGGTGAATACGGGCAGGTGGGAAACATTCACAAGATGCGTGCGGTGAGACGCATTCTAAAGGAGGCGTGGGGTTGGGCGGAGAAGGAGACCCCCGAAGGTGGAAGGAAAAGGCTGTCACCTTTTCACATTTAGAAAAAGTGAGTCAAACACCAAAAAGACCAAACCCTCAATACGTCATGAGAGGGGATGATGGGGAGTCGCGGACACGAGGGGAGAAAAGTAAACAATTCCAAAGGCATGGGGAAAAAGGAAGATCGCGCTGTAATTACCCGAAGGGGAGAAACTTAGGCTCTCACTCTTCCATCCTGAAGGAGGAGACAAATGAAAGAGAGAAGGTTTAAGAGCTCACCGGGAGGGGGAGAAGGAGTGGCCAGCATCTGGGGGGGACGAAAAAAAGTGCTTAAACAGCCCTCTCTCCGAGGGAGATGGGTGTCGACTGGAAGCTCAGGGTGCACTCCATTGAATCGGGGAGAAAGGGGGGCTGCCCACACTTTACAGGAAGGGAGCCTGCTAGTATTATTTTTACCTTTCTATAAAGAGGGGTTCAGTTAGAAAAGTGCCACAAGTTGTTCGTCAGAGAATGGAGGGGAGGTGAAAGGCATCTGTCATGGATTTGGGGAGGAAGGAGGAGATGTTACCGCCGGAGGAAACAGTAAGTAGAAGGAAAATCTTTCGAGCCCGAAGGGGGAGAAAATAGATTCAGCGGCTTTCTCAAAAAAGGAAAAAGAAGAACAACGGTCCGGGGTCTCTGATCTTTCCATTAGCTCAGACGGAATATTGGGGAGAACGAAGAGGGGGTAACAAAGAAGAAAGTAGGGAGGGGAAAAGCAGTAGAGAAGGAAAACCGCAGCGGGATGAGGTGCGAACGCCTCGAGAGGCCGGTCGATAACAGAACTTTACGGGAGAACGTTCCAATACTGAAAAACATCGCAAGAATACTCCTGGCAAAAAAAAACCCCAACACACCAGTCAACAAGCGATGCGTTCATTCTACAAAAAAAGAAAAACCGAGAGCAAACCGTGCTAGCTGTCCTCCAAGAGGGGGGGTATCGAGGAAGACTCGAATAACGATTGACGAAGGGGGGGGGAAAGAAAAACAACCATTCTCTGAACCGGGGAAAACCACAAAAAACCTCCCCTATAAAACCGAAGGAAAGGAGGGAGGTAGATCGAACGAACATCGAGAGGGGGAAAAACACACACAACGGAGGAGGAGGGGGAAAGGGGGGAGGGCAGTTCTTCTCGGATCTATGTGAGAGAAGAATCTCTTCTAGTTCATGTCTCGTATTCTTTTAAGGTAGAGGGAGAGAAAAAAGGGGTCTGGTTCTAGGGAGTCCTGGGGCTGTCGTGGAAGGGGGGGAATGCTTAAGAATTCCTCAAATAAGAGGGGGAGAAGAGCTATCACTTTTGTCTCATTGAAGGACGATTTAGGGGAACCTTATTCACTCCAGCAAGGTCGTTCTCTGGTCAGAAAAACGGCGGAAGGGCTTCGGCCTCTCAGAATGAGGAGGGTGGGAGGTCGGGTATTGGCAAGGAGCCTTGTGGCGGAGGAGGGGAAAAGGAATCTAAGTCCGGTCGGGGGAGAAAAATTCGCAAGAGTGGAGATCGCTTGCGGCGAAGAATTTAGGTTGAAAAGTGCTCACTCCGGGAAAACCGATCTGGCGCGGGGAGAAGAAATGGCAACCTTTCTATCGGAGAAAAAAAAGATAAAGAGCTACCCTTTGTCTGCCGTGTGGGGGGGAGAAATGTCGATAGGGGAAGCGGTCTGGAAAGATTTCGTGGTTGAAGAAGTGTTTGGGAAGGGCGGTAAAAACTAAAAAGACCGCTTCCTCCGAAAAAAGAAAACTACCTTAAAAAAAAAATCGGGCCCCCCTGCGGCAGGGGAGAAACTTCCTGTTTGGCAATCACTAAAAAAAAAGAAGGGATTCCTCGGGAAGGTCAAAAAGGACAAGAGAAAGTATGAAAGCGCTCAATAATTTTTTGGGGGGGGGGATTGGAACATGATCAACTACTGGGGAAAAAAAAAAAATCCCTTCGGGATCCTGTTCGTACACCATCCCCAGGGGAAAAAAGAGGGAGGGGGAATGAGAACTAAAGGATCGAATTTCGACTAGATAAGAAAAGGGGGATGCTTCATTCCATTGAAAAGAAAGAAGGAAAAGCCGCAAAAAAAACTCTTGCAGTTATCGAATGACCTGCGATCAGTAAGAAAGGGGGGGGGGGGAGGATTAAAACCTGAAGAATTAAAGTGCCTTTTCTCGGTGCGGAGAGAAAAAAGATATCAATGGCCGAGCTTAGTGGGTGTTGGGAAAGGAACAGGGGAGGGTTTTAGGTGCATGAGTCACAGTGCAAAGGGAGGAAGGCGGCAGCCCGCTTCGCGAGAAAAAAAGTCCTACTCAAAAAGGAAGCGCAATGCCACGCCTTCAGGGGGGGGGGAAAAGGGAGGATACCATTCAGAAAGGCCGGAGTACAAAAAAAGGCTCACTCCTATCGCAGCAATGAAGGAAAAAAGAAGAAAGGACGTGCGCGAGAATCTTCGAAAGGGGAGGGGTACACGCCCGCTAAGTTCTCTGTCGTTCAAAAGGCTTCAGCTTCGGCCGTGAAAGAAGGATACCGATGATCGGGAAATCTTTCTCAACGCCAAGAGGGGGGTGATTTACATCTACTAAGAAGGGGAAAAGTTTTTGCAAAAAGAAGAATTTCAAAGCCAAACATCTTCGCGCCGAGAAGAGGCGTCGGCGACCTTGCTTCGCAGTACAGGGGGAAGTCGCCGCGGGAAGACGGTCGTTGAAAAGAGAGGGGGAAAAAAATATTGAAACAAAAACCTCTCGGAAAAGAATGCGTCGGGAAAGAGGAGTGGACGTAGATTCAAAAGGGCCCGGTGTTGGAAGAAGGAGATGCCCGCTGCGAGCAGTGAGGAAGGGGCTACGAAAAGTGTCCTTGCCGCCGGTGAGGGGGAGGGGAAAGACCATCAATCTTTCCGCAGAAAAAAAGGAAAAAATTAGTACCCGGTAAAAGAGAGGCTGGTTCAGCAGCGCTGCTCAAGGAAAAACCGGGGGAAGGGGGGGGAAGAAATCGTCCGGAACGAAGCGCCAAAAGGTGGTCGAATCTCGCTAAAAAAAAAAAAGAAGTAGGATTCAATGAGAAAAAAGGGAGTCATTCACTCGCAAAAGCAGGTCTTTCCTTAAGATGTATTCAGGAGGGGCTAAAAGAAAGGGGACGAAGCCAGGGGATCGTCGTGTTTGGTTGGTAAAAGAAGCGACTGTCTGCCATCATCGGAGAAAGAAGATGATGAGGCCAGGTCGTCATGACCCGTTTAACGAAAAAAAAAAAAAAAAAGTCGAGTCGGGATCTGGGGGCATAAAAAAAAGCGTTTTATACACCCAAGGTAAGAGCGGTGAACGCAAAAAAAATCACGACGCTTCTCAGATAAGAAAGAAAAGGGGGGAAATTGTTAAAAAAGATGAAAAAAAACTACAGGGTAGGACGGCGACCGCTCTCGAAGCTGCGAAATCCTGTAAAAAGGGGGAAGCGCTACTCAGGGAACAATATCGTCCTTCAAAAAGAGAGCCGGACGGGATTCATGTCAATAAAGAAAGACTACATTTTCTGGCCGAGAAAGAGGGGAGAGTCAATGACGACTCTTAAAGGGAGAAGCTACAAGGCCTGACTTCGTCTTTTAAAAGAAAAGAGAGAGAAAAGAAAGAAGGCTCGCGAAAATCTTTTAACGGGGGGAAAAGGGAAAAGGGCACGATCTTGTTATCCCGGGAGAAAAAAAAGGGAGGGTCACTCAACAAGGGGCTGACTTTTGAGGAAAGAACTGCCCATTCACGAACCGCATGCGGGGGGGGATGACGCATGCGCATTAGAACGGGAGAAAGGGGAAAGGCGGAGAAGCAAAAAGCAGACCCCTAATGGTGGCAAGGGGGGAAACTGGAGGTCAATTCACTTGCGGAAAAAAGGAAGGGCACTACCAAACCCTCATACGAGAAAGGGATCAGCGCCATTGTAACTTCTTGCGGGGGAAAGAGAAGGAAACACTGAAAAAAAAGGGTCATCTCAGGGGGGCACTGGGGACAAGCGGCAAAAAATACGGAATACGAAGGAACTGCCAGAGGAAATTTCTGTCGTTCTCTTTCGGTCCACAGGGAACTAACCGTGCTATCAGAAGAGAAGGAAGGCTTGCCTCAGGATCATGATATCAAGGAAAGAAAAAATCGCGGGCAGGGGAGGGTGTCGAACTGAAGAAAATCTGAGTGTAAATGCAAGTCTTTTATAGGGCCCAAACAACAGGCGGAGAAGTTAACGTGTATTTTGGACCTTGAGAGGAGGAAGAAGCGGATGTATCGTCGCAAGGGGGAGGCTTCACGCTTCAAAAAAAGCCGAATTTCTTCCCTTGTGAAGAGGGGCCGGGAACAGGATGAAGCGGAGGGAGCCGCATTCTTTTAATAAAAGAGAAAACCTCGCTAAAGGGGAAAGAAAGATGCCGGACTCCAAATGAAAAACTTGTCGCGGGGAAAGGAGCCTGAATCTTTCCGGGGGGAAAGCGATCGGGGAAAAAAAGTGAAGCCCAGCCTAATAAAAAAAGGGGGAAAAAAGAAGAAGAGGGCTTTTAGAGTATCAACCCAAGGAAGAAAAAAAGCTCCAACACTCGTTCTAACGCAAAGAGCCTCGAGCAAGAAAAAGACTGCCCCAAAGGGAAAGGCTCGGGAAAAAAAATAATTAAATCCAGGAAAAAAAAGGCAAAGCAAGCGCGAACAAGGAACTCCATGACAGAAAAGCGCTGGCTTAGGGTGAAAGGGAGGAATGCAAGAAAACGAGGCCCCTCGCGAACGCCCAAAGGAGACGGTCCGCGCTCGGGAAAGAATCGTCAGACGGGGGAAGCCCTTCCACTCGAAAGAAGGGAGGTGGAGAGGCCCGAGCACAGGATCCCAAAATTCGCGACCTATGAAAGAAAAACTCCTAGAAAGAAGAAAGCAGCTCTCTCAGGAAGAAAAGCAAAACAGCTGAAAAGGGGAGGAAAAAGTCCAGAAAAAAACGTTAGGATGAGGAAAAGGAAAAGAAGGGAGGGGAAGTTGCTGCTCTATCTATGTGGAAGAATTTAAAAACTTCACAAAAAAAGGCTGTTCTTCTTCTTCTGAGGGGGGTGAAAAGGATCGTCGATAAAGGGCTTTTGAGGAGTCAATCGTGATGGGAGGGAGGGGAATGTATTATAAAAGAAGCAAATATCCTTACGGGGAAGGGAGAGCATTGGAAGGGTGGCGCTAAAGTTTTCTTTGGCAGGAGGGACATGCATACGCCAGCTCTTGTAAAAAAGGAGGGGCGGCCGGCGAAGGGGCTCTTTGGCGTTCTGGGGGGGCGGGAAGAGGTGAAGCCGTCCCTCGAAGTTCTTCGGAGAGGATTTTCTCTAATGCAAAAAGGGGGGAGGTCGCACCAGTTTGGAGAACGAAAAGAGAAGGGTTGATCTTTCCGGGCTCTACAAGAAGAATTCAGTTAGGTGTCCCAGGGCGGCTTAGGGAGTCGATCTCGCAAACGCAGGGGAGAAGAATACGATCATCTCCGGAAAAAAAGGGGGCTGACGTTTGAGGGACAGCCGTCTCATCTTATTAAAGAGGCTAGGAAAGAGTTTTCGGAGGGAGGCTTTCCAGAATGAGAGGGGAAACTACTTCCCGATTCCTCCTGCTTGGGGAAGAATGCCTTCCAAGAAAGGGGAGGGGAAAACCTTCTCTAAGCTGTGGAGGGGGGGTCAAAAATTAAAGAGAATCAATGAGGAAATTTCAAAAATAGAAAAGTCGGAAGAACTCTCAATCCTATTCAAGGGCGCGACTTGCAAGGAAAAGGAGCGCAACACTCGAAGGAGAGGGGAAGGAAAGTCCAGGAACCATAAAAAGCTAGAGGAGGCGGGCTATCAGGCTACAGCCTGGGAGACGAAAGAAGAAAGGAAACGGGGTAAAGGCTTCAGGTCGTCCGGCCGTCGCCGCTCGAAAAAGACGCCCACGCTTCATTAAAGAAAAGGAGCGTATAGGGAATGCAGGCATCCTCTCTTAGGGAAAAAAAGAAAGGCCTTTGTCAGGGGGGTTTCCAGGGTCTCTACGCAAAGATATTGAAAAAAAGGGCTCGAGCTTCTGAGTATTGAGGGGGGGAGGGAAACCGTCAACGGGAGGGGGGAGCAGTTAATTTAGGGGGGAACAGTTGGAACACGTCTTTTTCGCAAAAGGAAAAAGGAGAAAAAGAAGCCGCTCATTAATAGGACGCCTGCGTAAAAAAAAGAAACTTCCATAAGTCAAACAAGGGAATGTTGCAAGGAAGAGCCTCTTCCGTAGTGAACCCACGCAAAAAGGCAATCTCGGGCTAAGAGAAAAAAACCGAGTAAAAAAACAAAAAAAAAGACGAGAATCTTGCTCGCGACGCTTCAGATTCTGGGTTAGCCCGCAGTCAGAAGTCATTCACCGCGAAGGCTACGTCTTCCTTGACCTTCAAAAAGAGAGGCAATTCGTCTTTCATCAAAGGGGGGGAGGGACAATCGGGGGAAATACGGTCGGCGATTTTGCAGGAAAAAGAGGAAACGGTCAGCATCTTCGAAGGAAACCTGCTTTCAAGAAGAGCTTCTTTCGCCGCGTGGAGAAAGGAGGGGGGCCCGGGTAAGCTTGAAACGGGGATTGACGAAGGCGAGGGGAAGTTAGTTGACTTATATTGAAAAAATCAGCCACAGCGGTAAAACCTCCTTCTCGAGGAGAAGAGGGGCGCGAAGGTCAGGAGGGAGAGGATGGCCGAGATGTTAGGGGTGCACCTGCATCATCGAAGCACCGTTGCTGGGAAAAAGGAGAACGTAGAACCAGGGATGGTTTTGAGGGAGGGGAAAACTCCCACGAAGACCGGGATTAAGTTAAGGAACTGCCCGAATCTCCCAGCAAAAAGAAGGGTTGCAAGTTGCTAAGAGAAAACGACAACTTATGAGGGGGGATTCGTCTCAGAGGGGGGGGGCTGGTTCTCTTCGGTCTTTCAAGAAGAATCTGTCGATGGCTCAGCAGTCTCTTAACCAGCAGCGGGGAGTTTTCCGGTACCTACTGCAGAAGGAAAATGCCTGACTGAAGATTATTAGAAAACGAACTCGTCTTCAAGTACCAGGAGAACTTCGAGTTGAAAAGAGGGAGGGGAGAGGCATTAGCTGTGGAAAGTTGCTCTCGGTGGAAAAGAGAAGTCCACTCTAGAGGAATAAAGAGTTCGAGGAAAAGGTTCCCTATTTGATTAAACTACGTGAAAGGAAGAAGGAGGAGACAAGCATCGTCGAAGGGTCTCCACGAAAAAAGAGGGGAGAGACGCTTCTAAGACGTCCCGAAAAAGGGGACGATCCTACCGTATTAAAAAGAAAAAAGAGGGCGGAATGAAATCAATCGTTCAAAGAAAAAATGACGCGCTAATCAGTAAAAAAAGAAAACTAATAAGGAAAAGAGGCGGTCGGTACACCAAAGAGGAGAGGAGGGCAGTAAGTAGAAAGAAAACTTTTACTGTACATGGAGGGGGGGGTGAGCCCTGATTTTACGGGAAGGAAGGAAAAGGCATCGGAAGGCGGCATTGCCACATTCACGAGAAGGAGGGGGAAGGAGGGGGGTCCTGGAGCATGCGCGAAGATTCGGAGCAGAGAAAGCGGGGGAAAAACTGTGGCCGCCGGCGGTCACCTGGGGAAAAAGAACTTCACGGGGGAAAAAAGACCGTTGACTTGCCCGAAGAAAAGAACGAGGGAGAGCGATTGGTACATGAAAAGGGGCGGTCCAAAAAGATTCCAAAGGCGGAGGGGGGGAAGGGCTCAATCGTCTACGATGGGGAAGGGGACATACGCGAAGAAGAAAAATCGCTCAAGGGGGGAAAACAGAGGCGAGGTTCTGGCTCGAGGGGCTCCCATGGCCTGAGGAAAAAACAAGAGGAGGGAGCTTTCGCGCTATGGACAGGGCTCCAGGCCTCTCGAAAAAGCCGTTCTATGGGAGAAAAGAAAAGAATCATCGACGGGGGGGGGGGGGAGGGCCATTGCAGGTGTGGATCAGTTGCAGAAAAAAGAAATTCTGAAGAGGGGAGCCTTCTGAAAACCGGGTGGGGGGAAAAATCTTCGGAAGAAGTATGGATCGGCGGTCGGAAGGGAGGGAGCCACACAAAAAAAAAAGCTTCGCTCAGGTTTGCGGAGGGGAGGGAATTTAAAGGGACATCGGGCATTGATTGAGACGAAAAAAGAACGGAATTAGGTTAAAGAATCGAAAAGGGTAAGCAAAAAACCACTACGAGGGAGAAAAAAAAGAAAAGGTAATAATATGCAGCGGTCTGAGGAAAAAATTTCTCAAAAAAAGGGTCTCGTGGCCAAAAAGGAGGGGGGGGAAGGAGGAAGGCCGCCCCGGGTGAGAATCCAGCCTAAGACCGCAAAAGAAGAAAAAAGAAGAAGTAGTCTTTGAGCGGGAAGGAATCAACACAGGAAAAAAAAAAAGAAAACACTCTTTTTCGAACGAAGAAAAGCAACTGGATTCAAGAAAGACACCCGAACGATCGGTACGGAGAAATACTTACATCCAGTAACAGAAAAAAAAGCCTCAAGGGGGGCCCATCAAGGGAGTCCACAAGAATCAAACGAGGCCCAGAGAGAGGGGAAAAAGAGGTCGGTCGAGGAATTTCTTTTCTGAAGGAAAAAGAAAGAAGAAAGGACACAGCCCATCAAACCACCCCCATAGGAGAGAAGCGTTGTAGAAAAAAATAAGAGATACTAACAAGCGTTTTTTTGGGGGGAAAAGAAAGACAGCGATCTAGAAGAAAAAATCTCTCTCAAAAAAAAAAAAAGGGAACAGGGGAGAGAGAGATCTTTCATGGAGGGGAGGGAATGCATGAGAAAAAGCTCTGCTTGTCTTCAGGGAGTGGGAAAACGCTTCCTAGGGGGCTGGTCGAGGGAGGCAATCTTTATGGGGTCGGGGATTAGGGAAAAAAAGAGTAAGAAAAGAATTACGAGGGAAAAAAATCTCAGTGGGGGGGAGAAAAAGGGGTTTTCCTCGGGAGTGGGACTTCTTTCCTTCAACAGGTGTACGGATTAAGGGGCATGTGGACTAAGGTACGCCCTCTCTTGAGGGGAAGTCAGTAGAGAAGTTCCCTCTCTTAAAGGAGGGAGGGAGGGGGATTGAGAGAAGGCCACGATTTGGAGATCTCTGGGCGGAAGGGGGGGTTGATCCTTTCGGTCTCTACAGGAAAAAAAAGACTTCTGATTGGTGGGAAAAAGGGGCGCTTAGGCGGTCTTCAAAGAAAGGGAAAAAAAAAAAGGGGGACCGATCAAAATGGGCAACGCGACCCTGGGAGTTTGAGAATAAAAAAAACGATGCATCTTATTAGGGGGGAGACAAGATGGGGTCGTCGGGAAGCGACGGTTTTTTGAAAGCGGTTCCTTCCGCGTAAGAAAGGGGAAAAGAACATGGGCACGAGGCCAGAAATAAATGGAGACTTCGCGAAGTCGGAGAAGAGGGTGGTCCAATCACGAATTCTCCTATGGAAGGAAAATCTTGGGGGGGCGATATAATGTCAGCCAATACTACGAGAGAAGAAATTCATCAGGAAAGTGTGGGGGGAATCTAAAAGAGTTTGAAGCGCAAAAACCAAGAAAAGTGATGCTTATTTCACAAAACCCGGGCCGAAAACAGAGAGAGGCGGCCTGGTAGAGGGAGAAAAGTGGATCGGCGACATCCTTCGGGGCGATCAGAAAGGGAAAAAAAAAAAGTCAGGCCCATGGAGGAAAGAGAAGAGCGAAAAAAAAAATCGAAGAAATGGGCATTGGAAACAATTTTTTTCAAGGGAAGGAAAGAGGAAAGATGCGAGGACCAATAAGCCTTTTGCGGAGGGGGAAATCGTTGCAGGTCGCACGGGAAAATGGCCGAGCCTGAGTTGGGGGGGGGGGGAGGAAAGGCCAAACGGAGGGGTTTGAAAAAAATGTGCACGTGAAAGAAGGACCACCTTCGGGTTCCCGCCCGAGAAAAAAGAAAGACCGGAAGGAAAAGAAAAAAAGCTCGTCAAATTCCACGAGGAAAAGGGGGGGAGAGGGTATTGGAAAGTCACAAAGAGCAATTCTCTGGATAAAAAGGGAGAAAAAGTGACCAGTAGACCGAGCCGCAAAGGGAAGATTGCAGAAAAAAAGAAAGCGCTTCGCGTGGGGGAAAAGCCACGATCATCCGCCTGTCAAAGAAACTGTCTTCAAGGAGAGAATTGACCCTTTTAGAGAGAACGAAAAACTGGAAGGTCATCAACTCAATCGGAGGGGGGAAAACATCGAGAATACTGGAAAAAATTTACCTTTTCGGAATATTGCAGGAAAACAGGGAATAGCCTCTTTTTCTAAAAATGCGGAACTCAAAAAGGCGGCTGCAGGGGGGAGGGGGGAGTCCTGGAAAAGGAACTCTGGGGGTACAAAAAAAGGGTGACCTCGGCTACTAAAATGGAAAAAGGGAGCGTGAGATTCTCGGGGACTTAAAGAAGGAAACATCGATTGACCCGGGGTTGGGAAGAAAACGTCGGCGCTGCCCGCGGAAAAAAGAAAGAGAACTAACGGGAAACGTTTCCTTTTAAAAAGAGGGAGAGGGTTAACCGAAAAAGACTAAGGAGGGGCTTGCGCATTGGGGTATATAACACGCCATCGACTGCTTGGGGAAGTTGTCCTCCACCGAAAAAAGGATATTCCGAACTCCCTAATCTACCATAGAAAGAGAAAGGTCAATGTGGCGAGAAAAAGGAGAGGTGTAAAAATATATTCTCCACCAGAGATTCTTTTCGCTCGTGGAGTGCGAAGGGAGCCAGCGGTCCTTCTTTTCGTCAGCGCGAGAAAAAGAAAGGGCGTTTTCTTAATCTTTTACAAAGGGGGGGGGAGAAAAGATCGGGCCAAGTACGTAAGAGGAGGAAAAGTGGTCTTTCGTAAGGAAAAAGGAATATGACTACTAACGGAAGTCCGCGGGAAAACTCGGAGGGGGAAGGAACCGTCAATCTTTCTGAAAAGAGCTACTTCAACTAGAAGAAGACGCCTTCGTCAATAAGGAAAACGGTTTCAAGATGGGGGGGAAAGAGATACACAGACTTAAAAAAAAGGGGGGAGAATAAACAGATTGAAAAGGGGATCGAGGAGTGGGAGGAAGATAGGCGAGTACAAAAGGGACCGTCGGGCAATAAAGAAAAGCAAAATTTCCCTTTTCTATCAAAGAGAAAAAAACTGGGGTGAGGGAAACTAGAGCCTCTAATCTGAAGAATTTCCATTAAAAAGGCATTCGCGTCAAAAGAAAAAGTGCGAATACGTCCTTACGGAGGTAGGGTGAAAACCGAAGAGAAAAGCCCATCAGAGAGAAAAGCCGTTTCGCCGTCTCGGGAGGAATTGACCAGGAAAGACGGGGGAGATTGCCGGGATCCTTCTGGAATAAAGACGGCTGGGGGTTAGGCACGAACCTTCACGCGAAGCGGGCAATTTGCGCGCAAGACAAAAAAATTAGGCTGAAAAAAAAGAAGACGAAGCGGGCGACCCCGAAGTTGGCAAAAAAGGGGAAAGGGGGACAAAGTTCAAAAAGGACATTGCTTCAAACACCGACCGTTTACTAAAAAAGAGCTCAGGCCGACGGAAATATCTTTTGGCGTCCGCGACAAAAAAAAGGGAAAAAAAAGACCAAGGTGCAAAAGGTGGTCAGAGGAAAACTTTCCCGGAAGAGAAGAAAGGTCCTGCGCTCACTGGAAAGAAAAAGAAACGTTCCGAAAAAAGAAAAGTTACGACTAAAGCGCGGCACCGTGCAGAATTTTCAAAGAGAGGGAAGGCACTCTCAATTGATCTCAAAAAGGCCGCTCCTCGAGGAGGCTTTTCGATGTGTAGGAGGAAGAAAAAAATAAGTCTGGGGGCATCGTTGAGCAGGGGAGAGGACCAAACGTGTCCATGCGGAAGGATTGAGACGAAAAGCAACACGTATATTTTGACAAAAAGAGAGAGGAAAGGGGGAAGGACGAATTATGGGGGAAACGGCGCATTTAGAAAAAAAGGTGCGTCACGCCTCGCGAAGGGAAACGAATTTCTTTCCTTGGGAGAAAAGTTGCCTGTGGAAAAAAAGGAGGTTACCCCGCCGCGAAAAAAAGAGATAACCGCAGAAAAAAGGCTAGACTCCTCGGCGGGGAAGGGGGCGCGGCTCTCCAAAATTCAAACGGGTCGAAAAAAAAAAAAATCGCTTATCTTTCAGGAAGGGAGGGGAAGACGAAGGCTGGAAGGGGTGAAGCAAAAAAATATCATAGGCGTGGGGATAGGGAGAGCCCGGAAGCTGGTATAAAGAGGGGGGGCGGCTGGGGGGTGAACAAGAGAGGGGGATAACGCTTCCCCCGAGAAAACCCATCCAGACTCAAAAAATTACTAGCTGGAAAAAAGGATCAATAGGAAAGAATCACTCCAAAACCGACTAAGGAATCACTAAAAGGACATCCTTGCGGGCAATTGAAAGATCGTCCACCTCACAAAAAAAGCAAAAAAAATATCGTTCCTCCGCGCGCGTGGGGGAGGTATCGAAGTCCCTAAAAAACTCCATCCCCATAAGAAGGGGAAAAAGCACCATCCCTCACAAAGGCGAAAGAAGAAAAATCTTGGGGAAAAAACCTACTAAAAGAAAGGCGCGTTCGCCTATCATGGAAAAAGGAAGGCAGCACTGACGGATCACAACAACACCGAGATTATTAAAGGGGGCAAGGATGCAACGATGGCGTGCTGTTCAGGGGAAGCTCTTCTCTGGAGGAATTCGTTCTCTTATGAGGGAAAAAAGGGGAATCGTTACGAGGCTGGTTCTCTTGAAAAAAGGGGAGGGTATGGACGTGCCGTTATGGGGCCTATTCCGACAAAGATTACTTCTACTGGGGAAAAGAAATGGGCGCAGGGGAGCGAAAAAAGAGTTTCTTTTTTCCGAAAAACAGGAAAACAGGGAAATGGAAGATTTCTTCCGCGGTCGGGGGAGAAGAGAGGGTTGCTGTGCTGCTGGGAAAGGGGGGAGTATTGAAAAATCCCGCTCTTCCTTGGTAAGAGGGATGTCTCAGAGGTGGACTCGGGCTTTAGAGGGGTTTTGGAGATCGCTGGAGGAAGGTTGATCCTTGAAAAAATGCTAAACCGGAAGGAAGGAAGGTTGTTCCCGATCTGGCGGCTTAATAAAAAGGAAAGCAAATGATCCTGGACCTATCCTAGAAGCTACCCGTTGGCGGGAAAGGGGGGGGAAATGGTATCAACGCCGCTGCATAGGGAAAGTCTCAAAAGAGGGTTCTCTTTTATGAGGAGGAAAAATGCGCGGGAACCTCCGGGAAAGGCAATCATTCCGAAAGGGGAAAGAAGAAAGAAATTCTTGCTTGAAGAGAAAAAAAAATTCTGGGGTAGAAAACCGGATCCTCACTGAGTCCATAGGAAAAGAAAGAGGTCACCAAATCGTCCGGGCAATCCGATTCAAAAGGGGACGTTTGGTCCAGGGGGGGGGGGGGGTTTGGGGGGGGTTTGAGGGGGGGGGGGGGTTGTGGATTCAAAAAAAATGGTATCGCAACAAGAAGACAAACTTCGATTATGCTGAGAAAGTTCGGGACAAAAAGAACGGCGATAGCGTCGAAGAGGCGACAGCGGCAGGGGAAAAGGATCAGCAAAGGGGAGGGCTTCAGGCCATTGTTAAAAAAAAGAAGAAAGGAACTGCCTCCAGAAAAAAAGGGCGCGTCATACCGTCGAGCTTCTCAGTAAAAAAGGGGGGCAACTTGGACTAAAGGCGCGATATCAGAAAACTTTTGTTTAAGGGAATGGGTCGGGTCGCGACTCAAGAGGAAGGGGGGGGGGCGATCCTGGAGGGGGGAGTGCCTTCAACGGTCGTGGGGGAGGAAGGAGGGAATGTGCGACGACGAGGTCCAAAGGAAAGTCTCTTCTCCGCCAGAAGTCCGTAATTCTCAAAATCGCAAAGACTTCTTGCAAAGAAGGGCGGAGGTGAACCAAGAAGGCCCACTCCCTGACCACGGGCTCTTTCTCCCAAGAATTCCATTAATCCTAGAAAAAGGGAAGTACGGTGAGAGAGGTCGAGGGGTCATTCATGAAGGTATTCTCTGTCAGAGGAACGCGACTTGCTTCATCGGGAGGGGAAAGATGATCTGCCGAAAAGAAGAAAGGTAATCACTCCCATCTTTTGAAAGTGAAAAAAAGGGGACCTCAAACAAAGGCCACTATATTTACGAGGAAAACAGACGTCGCTCCTCTCCTCGGGGAGAAGAACTAAGTTCGCAAAAAAGGGGAAGCTTAGCGCACCGATGGAAGGAAGGAAGAAATCGGGGAACAAATCATTAGTTGACCTGAAAAAGAAGTGTCGGAGGAGAGGATCATGGACGTAGATGCGTTCCACAGGAAAAGGGGAAATTTGGAAAAAAGAGATGCCCGCGCAGCAGTGTGAGGGGGGAGAGGAGCAACGTAAAAAGGGTCCTGGGGATTCGAGTTGCACGGAAGAAGTCCGTCCGGCCTAAAGGGGCGCCAGTCGAAAAAAACCCATCTACTGGCTGGTTCAGAAAAGGAGGGAAGCCACGAAACGGGATGAATACATCGGCGCCGAAGAGGAAAAGATCATCTGTGCATGCCGTTAAGAGAAACAACCCACAAAAGGAGGAATATTCGCCACCGAGGAGAAGAGAGAGTCTGGGGGAGGGTCGGGGGAGGAAGGAAGTATCATCCCGGTCGTCGTTGGCGAAAAATCTGAACCGCAAGTAAGAGTGTTCTTTACCGGGTCCTACGCGAAGAAGGGGACAAGGCGGAAGGAAGATGGGAAAAGTCTTATGCAGGAACCAAGGGGGGCGAACAGTCTATGTCCTCACAGAGGGTCTCGCAAAAAAAAAAAAGGAAACACCGGCAATCGTGAAAAAGAAGGGGAGAAAACTAAACAAAGGAGATGTCAAAGGAAAAGAGGTCGTCGAAGAGGTTTCAAATGGGGTGACCAGGGGGAAGCGAAGCACGCGGCGACCGCAGCTAAACGGAAGCATGTCGAAGAGAGGCGCGACGCTGCGAACGGGCGGCAAATATCGTCCAAAGGAAGAGCCGAAGTAGAAAAACGAGGGGAAGTTATTACAGACGAAGGGGGGAGGGGAAAATCATCGTCTCCAGAGGTCAGACGAAAGTCGCGTGATGAGAATCAAAGGATGAATATTCAAAATTGCGTTAGAAGGAACGAGAAGAGCTCTCAATATTCTCGGAGAAAAGGAGCTCTTGAAATGGGGGATGGTGAGCCCTAGATTTGAGGGAGGGGGGGAACTTAAGGAAATCGAGGAAAATTCCACATTCACGCAGAAGAGGAATTTGCCGATGCGTCCTTACTCGAAGAAAAGTGCGGAGACAAAAAGAGTGTGGCCGCCCGGCGGGAAAAAAAGGCAAAAGAATGGAAAAAGGTCTAAGGACTGCAATAAAAAAAAAGAAAGAAGAACGCTCGCGGCCATTGAAAATGAAAAAAAAAAAAAACGAGAAAAAGAAAAAACCAAGTTCTTATTGTTCAAAGAGAGGGGGACAAACTACCGGTACGCGCATCTCGAAAGGAAATCTCTCAGGAAAAGGGCTCTTTGAGGAGAGGCGCTCGGCGAGCAAAAGGGAAAATGAAGGAAGACCAAAAAGGGCGATTTCGACAGTGTTCCAGAAGGTTCGCCGCTCATGATAGCAAAAAAAGAAAAGAAAACGCAGGCTCGCTCGGGCTATGGGGGAAAGGTCAAATCCGCAGAAAGGGAGGGGAGTGGGTTTAAAAAGGCAGTCGTTGTATCAGGGGGGGGGAGCCCAAAAAGCGTCTGTCGGATTGAGCAAGCGTAGTATTGGGGGGGGGGAAAGAAAAGATTCGTCGACAAGATGACTAAAAAAAGATTTCGTGATGGCCAACAAAAAGACGTCACGCTTCGCGCAGGGGAAGAAATCTGTCAAGGAAAAGGGGACATCGGGGGATGCCCGAAACCGGATGCAGCTAAGAGAAAAAAGTGCTTGTGTGGGGGGGGGGGGGGGGGAAAAAAGCAAACCTTCTATAACCTACAAGAAGAAGGGAGGCCACGGTAGAGAAAGTCAAGGACTCAACGTCAGCACGGAAGGGGGGGGAAAGGTCGCTGATCGTCCCTTAGGGAAAAAAGAGAGAGGTGAGCCCGCCTAGTCCGTCCAGTCGGAAAGAGGGGGGGGGGGGGGGGAAATTAAAAGAAAGGAATCAAAAAAAGCCAACCATCTTTGCGGGAACACTCAGCCCGCGCGGCGAAAGAAAAGAAAAAACCAATTACGAGAGCAATCTCGTGAAGAAAGGAAAGAATAAACGACAATATAAAAGGGGAAAGAATCAGGGGAACACTACATCGCTGGGGAAAAGAAAGAAAAGCCACCTAAAAAAAAGGAAGTCCACTGCGCCCCACTTGCACTAAAAGGAGCTATTAGATTGAGAAAGGAAGGAGAATCAACAACAGACACTCCATCAAACGGAACGGCAAAAAAAACATTCTCTACCGATGAAAAACAGGACTCAACGTCCGAAAAAGAGGGGGACGTTCTTCCCTATCATGAAAAGAAAAAAGTTCCTATCATCAGCTGAAAAAAAATATAAAAACCACAAAGGGAGGAGAGTCTTCATTTCTGAAATAAGATGTTAAGAGGGGATGATCAGGAAAGGAAAATTTCGGGGAGAGGTCTCGGATTCTTTGGGAAAAGTCATAACGGGAAAATGGGTGCTGGTTCTCGGGAAAGGGAGGGGTTGAGAAGGGATGGGGAAACGTCAAATATCCGTGGAAGAAAGGCGGACTCTATCACGGACGTGGGAAGGGCCCTCGTTTCGGTGGAAAAGGAGCCAGAGCTGAGGGCGAAGGTGCGCGGTAGTCGGTGGAAGATTTGGCGTGCTGCTGTGAAGAAAAAGAATTGGACGCGAAAGTCTTGTTCGTGGGAAAGGGGGGAGGGGGACATAAAGCGCGGTGCGGGGGGGGGTTGTAGATAGAGGGAAGGAAAGGTTGATCCTTTCCGGGCTCCGAGGAAGAGAAGGAGCGGGGTTAAAAGAGGGGGGACTTCCACAGGGCAGAAGGGAGAGGGGGCAAACGGCTGCGCCGGGACGAGGGAAGCGAGCCAAAAAAAAAAAAAAAAAAAACATTCCTGCCAAAAAAAAAAAAAAACCCGTGGCTGACGTGGAGCAGAGGAAGAGAGGAAAGCCGCTGCGTAAAAAAAGGGGTTCAAGTAGAAGTTTTTCAAGGAGGAGGGAGGGTAATCAGAAGGGAGTAAAAGCACCGGAAAAGAAAAAAGAAGATGCCTTCCAATTAAATAAATGAAAGAAAAAAAAGTGGCCTCCATCTGGGAAAGAAAGAAAATTCACGATCAATCACGATGTAGATCAAAAATCTACGGAGGGAAAACGCTCAATCCAGGAAACACTTTTGGGACAGGACACTTATCAATACGGAGAAAAGAGGAAAAAAAAAAACAAGGAGGGGCCCTTTCGACCCAAAAAAGAACAGAACGCGATAGCGGGGACAAGGTGTGGAGGGGGGTTGGGGGTGGGTTGGGGGGTTTTGGGGGGGTGGGGAGGTGTTTGGGTTTGGGGGGTTGGGGTTTGGGGTTTGTTGGGGTGGTGGGGGGTTTGGGGGTGGTGGGGGGTTGGGGGTTTGTTGCTCCCGCTGCCTGGGGAAAAAACGGTGAGCTGCTTCAGAAAGGAAAAAAAAGGGAGCAGCCTAAGGGAGCGCCAGAAAGCAGGAAGGGGGAGCGCAGGAAAGGGGGAGGGAGTAAGTAGCGGCACGTTTGTCAGTGTCCGAAGAAAGCTGAACAAAAGGGGGTTTCCTTTTCGAGAGAAAAGGGAAAAAGAAAGATGCACAAGAGGAAGGGGACTGGGGGGGGGCCCGTCAACGGAGGTGGGGGAACAAGTTAATTTCTGGGGGAAAACAGGGGGGCAAAGGCCACCTTCGGGGTCTCCCGCTTAGAAAAAAGACCGGACGGAAAGTAATTCCGAAATACTCTCGCAAAGGACAAAGATCGGGCGCGTGAAGAATTTCGACAAAGATGCCATTGACAAGATACTGGACATGCCATTAAAAAGAGAAGAAAGGACTTGCGCGAGATCTAGAGAGCCAAAAATCGTGGTGTAAAAAAGGAAGCCCTATTCGTCGTGAGTCTTCATCGAGAAGGAGGAGGGAACCTATAAAGCAAAGAGAAACTTTCATCAACTCAATCTTGTGGGGGGAAAGGAACGTCGGGAAACAGTTAAAGGTACGATAGTAAACGGTCATCATCGCGCGCAAAAAAAGGGGGAAAAACGGTCGGGGAAAAAAGCAGTACGTCTGATCTTCAAGGGGGAAAAAAGGGGAGATAGAAGGGGATCCATCGGGGATTTAAACCGTGGAATAGAGAAGTCTGACTAAGAAAAGGAAGGAGGGACGTAATGAGAAAAAAGTTGCCCTTGGTTACAGGGGGGTAGCGATGAAACAAAAGCAGTTCCGAGAGCCGTTTCCTTGCCGCAGGGATTCAAATCATCATCTTCCGTCAAAAGGCGCCAGGCAAAAAACCGGTAAAGGACCCGCCCATCTGGAGAAAGGGGGAACTGGAATTGCCCGAACGACCGTATGAGACGAGAGCAAGCAGGGGGGGGGGGTGCTCTTGGGAGAGGAAAGGCAAGGTGGGCTATATCTCTCTCAAAAAAAAAAAGAGAGAGAATTCTCCACCTTTACCGGAAGGAAAAGGGATTGGGGAGGCGCGAGTCCTTAAGATGGGGGGGGGGGGGGGGAGACTCTGTGTCTGCAAGAAAAGGGGGGGAAAAGATGCTGAACCATCCCGTTCGATGTCGGGAAAAAGGGAAACTTACCGATTTCTCCCAGAAAGAAGGAGGGGGATTTGGTGCAAAAACCCTTTTGTACGTTATGAGGAAAACGCTATGTCGGCACTAGAAGAGCTATCGGGGAGGTGAAAATTTCCTCGTTTCTGATGGGGGGAAAAGAGAACGCACTAAGGACACGCCTGTCTTTCGCCGGGGGTAAAAAGGAGGTAGGGTGACCCTATTTGAGAGGGAAGAGTTGCGATCAAGAAGAAAAAAAGAGGACTATAATGAAAGAAAAGGGATCGACCAACAGGGGCGAGGCGGAAAGAAAGGCAATATCGTCACAACTGTTTCGCTCCTACCGGAAAGGGGTCGATTTATAAGAGGGGATTACAATAGGAGGAAAGAGAGTATCAGAATGGGGGAGCATTCTGTTCAGAAAAAAGAGAGGAAACTTGACTGCGGGCTTGTAAAAAAAGCACGAGAGGAAAGTCCTTTTGCTGCCTCGTTTGAAGGGGAGTTCTTCGATCGGTTGAGAAGAAAGAGTGTGGTCCTCCGGCATCAGGTGCTACGTTGGAAAAAAGGCATGGCCACAAAACCTAAGAGAAAATGACGCAGTCTCTAATTAACGTCTTAAAAGAGCATCGGAATGGGGCTAAAAAAGAAAGGGGCCGGGGGGGGGAAGGGGGGGACATTTCAACAGAGGAAAGGAAACAAACCCGACCTTTTTACGTGCACGAAGAAAAGAAATCTAGAGGCTCAGAGGGGGAGTCTCGACCCGCAACTATAAAAAAAAAAAGGAAAAAGGAGTAGGGGGGTGGCGTCGAGAGGGGCTTACAAACTTTCCGAGAAAAAAAAAAAGCCGGTCTTCTCTCACGAAGAGAGGGTTCTGTGCGAGAAAAAAGGTTTCGAACATGGCTGAAATCAAGGAAAGGGGGGACGAGCTTGACAGTGTTAAAAGGAGGTCTACCATGCAGCTCTCCGAAGGGGGGGCGATGGTTAGAGAATCATAAAGCGAGTGTTGCGCTCCAAGGGGGGAAGCATTGAGTCGTGCCAAAAGCTTTTTTAGCGCAGGAAACGACGTAGTATTTTGGAGAGGGCGTCGACCAGGGGAATCGTGATTGATGGAGGGAGGGGGGGAGGAAACAGAGCGAAGGCAACGCAGGTTTGCGTAAATCAGGAGGTGTCCTTGGAGGGGGAGGGGATTTGGGGGAAGAAAACCGGAGGAAGCGGAAGGATGGGAATCAAATTCCTTGGGGACCGGACGAAAACTCATCCGAGTGCGAGCCAAACGGCTTTAAATAAGAATGCAGCGGGCTAAGAAAAGGCAGACAAAAACGGGGGAAACGGGCGCTATCGGAAAAGGGGAGGAACAAGGGCTTGCCCTGTGAAAAAAGAAAGCTCGGAACAAAGAAAGAAATTTGAGCATTTTATATCAGAGCCTCCGCGAAAACAGCGTTGTCGAACGTAAGCACATGGGGGATCACCCTCGCAGACGCCAAGGGCTTCCAAAAGGAAAAAAGCAGGGAACACGCAAAAGATCTCGGAAAGAGAAGCATGCCCAGCCGAAAGGTGCATTCCTTACATACGGCAAAGAGAAAAGAAAACTGACGCCCCACGTTCTAGAGGGGAGGATATTGCAGGGGGAAAGAGAAAAAATAATCCATCCCTTCCAAAAAAGAAATTTGAACGAGCCCCGAAAACAACCATTCTCTAAACCGATTAGAGGGGAAAGAAAGGGGGACCTCCTAGAAAGACGACTCAGAAAGGTCACGATTCATGCCCAGAAGAAATCGATAAGCAACACTGCCCGATCTCTCGAAAAAGGAGGAAAAGAGGAGGGAGTGCTGCTCGGATCGAGGGAGGAAGAAAGAGGGACGACGGTCGACGGCTGGTCGGAGGGAGGTTGATACAAAGGAGGGATCGGTCGCGAATGGGAGAGGGGCTCGTCCGGCTTCAATCGTATTTGGAGAGGGATGATTGCGGCTAGAAACAAAATAAAAAAAAAAAAAAAAAACACACACCACAAAAGGAGAGGCGGCGCAAAACGTGTTCTCAGTGGGAAAGGGGATTGTCGGGAGGGGCCAAGGCGTTCTTCTGGGCAGAGGAAACCTGGCTTCGTTTCGGCAATGGGCAAGGCAGTTGCTGGAGAAGGGATTGGCCGGCGTCAGGGAAGGGGTGCGTGAGCGAGGGGCCTGGCGGGGAACGCGCGTGAGGAAAAAAAAAGAGTGTTTGGAGAGCGCTGGCGGGAGGGAGTGTTGATCCTAAAAAAGGGAAAACCCTACGGGAGGGGCCCGAGCTGGCGGCTTATGCGGGCAAAAAAGGGAGCAACGGGGACTCAAACGATCATCAGAAAGAAGGGCTGAACGTTGAGAATGGGGGGGAAAAGCCGCGGCACTTATAAAGAAAAAGGAAAAGAGCGAGGGGGTTGAGCGGGGTTGCCGTCCATATAGGAAAAAAAAGAACAAAACTAGAGGACTGGGCAAAGTGCCTTTCCAAGGAAAGGGAAAAAGGGGGAGGAGTGACGCCAACCTGAAAAAAAGGAATGTGGATGCGCCGTCCAGCACTGAGTGAAGAAGAAGGAAGACAAAAAAATAAGATGGGGGCTCAAGAAGGGGGAAGCATGTCACTTTTGGGAAAAAAGAACACTGCATGCAGAAAAGCCGCCTTCGATGCACAAGGAGGAAAATACGAAAAAACGGGGGAAGGGAAGGGGTTAGCCGGGGAGAAGAGGGAGGAGAAAAGGTTAACGCAAAGAAAGGTGCGCTGCGGAAGGAGGGAAAAAATAAAGCGGAGAAAGCGGCCAAAAAAAAAAACTCTGCGAGCTTAAGGGAGGAGAGGGGGGTAGGGTCCCTTCACGTGAAAACCAAGAAGGAGGGGTTTTCCTTTCTCGTTTAGAAGAAGGGGGGGGGCGGGCCCTGAGGGGGGAGGGGGGGGTGTTTTAAGCAAGTGAGGGGAATGTGCACATTTGCCCGAAAAAGCCCGAGAAAAGAAAGAAGAAGCCGTATTCGCTCCTGTCGGGAGAAAAAAGACATAGTGATCGTGGGGGAAAGGACCGGGGGGAAAAAGAGGTACCCACTCCGTAACCACGGAGGAAAGCTCCCGACGCATCAAAGAAACTGGAAAATAAAAGTGCGCGTCGAGGGAGGGGGGGGCAAGACGCAGGAAGTGTCTTCAGGGAAAAACCGACTTAAAAAAGTGACCTTATGGGAAGACGCCCCGAAACTTTCTGTAGGAAAAAGACCAATGGGTTGACAGGATTCTCGGGGGAAAAAAGGGAGTTTTGTTCCTTACTCGGGCAAAAAGGGCAGGCGTCGCGCCTCGCCTCTGGAGAGGGAGAAACTTGCGCAGGAGCTGTCGGTCGAAAGTACTTCAGTGGAGATCAAAACTCTGAACCCGTTGGAAAAAGGAGAGGGGCGTCGTGAATCTCTAGAAGGGAAAGGAGTCGCAAGAAACAAGAAATTGAAAAAACGCGCCGGAGGGGGGGGGAAAAGCGGCATGCAGTGAAAAAAAAAGAAGGTCGCATACTTCCAAACGGAAGCCGATTCGAGTTGAAAGGAAGGACCAGAAGAGATCCAGTAGAACACTCCTCGACGGCTGGGTTCAGGAAGGACGCCGGTCTTGCGAGGGAATCTTCCGGAGAAAAAATCTCGCGATTTTCATTCCTGGGAGAGAAGAGAGAATCTCAACAACAAAGAGGAGGAGAAGAGGGGACGGCCTTCACATCGCAGAAGGAAAGGGGAGGAGGCAGGGCGTCTGAGATGTATTCATCCCGGAAAAAAAGAAAAGCTGCTGAAAACAGAAAAGGAAAAGTTTCCCTTTTCCTAAAGGAAGAAAGAGGGGAAGGAACGACTGAAAAAAGGGGGAAGTGCAAAGAAGGAAAGACCTTTGTAAAAGGAAAATCGCTGTCGCATGCGGGAAAAGAAAGCGTTTTACAAAAAGGGCTGCTCGTTGTAACCACTAAGAAAAGAGAGACGAAGATGAAAAAAAACTTTAGAAAAGGGGGAGTTTTGACCCGATGGAAAAAAGAGAGAGGTGCGATCAACTCTCGAAGGGACTGTCGAAAGAAAAAGCGAGGCGCGACGCTGCTTAACAGAAAAAGAGAGGGAAGCAAAAGGGGGGGGTTCGTAGCCTAAAGGCATCACATATGGGAGGTGATGAAATAAGAGTTTCGGGCCGAAAAGGAAAAGGGAACGACGATGAGAGAATGAAGACATCTAAGAGAGGGCGGGGGAAAACAGAAAAAGAGAAGCAAAGTTCCGTGCGGCTCGGGTTGAGGGGGGGGGAACGATCGGGTGAGCCCTATATGGGGAGAAAAAAGGCCGTGGGGTCAAGAGTCCTTACTTTTTTTTCGGGAAAGGACATTCCAAAACCTACTGAGGGGCAGGGGGGGAAAGGTCCTGACGCATGAATGAGGTCACGGAGGGAAAGGTCGAACCCGAATTTGAAAAGGGGAAAGGGGCCGGAATTAAACTACAGGAAGTCACTTGCTTCAAAAAAGAAAGTTGACGGGCAACGACCAAAAAAACTCGCTCCATTGAAATGAGGGAGTAACCCGCACGAAAAAGACCAAAAGCAAAAAAAGGGGATGGTTTAATAGAAAAAGACTCTGAAGGTGAGAACTTCCGAATACGCGAAAAACGCCGGTCTAAGAAGTCCATCGGGTGCAGGAAAGCTTTCGTATCCTGGAAAAAAGAAAAGGGAATAATCACACAAGAAAAAAGTAGTTCACCTTCTGTAGCCGCTACTGATGAGAACAAAAAAGGAGATCCGCCGTGAGGGAAAAGGGGTGTCGAACTTGAAATAAAAGGAAAGAATGAAAGGTGGTTCGAAACATTGTCAGAAAGGGGGTCCCCAACGTGACAAGGGAGGAAGCGATGGAGCTCTGCTTCAAAAATTGGAACTTCTATTTAGAAGATGGATCGAGGGGTTAGGGGAAACAATAAGGGAAAGATTACTCGAAGGGGGGGGGATTTCCTTTTAAGAAAAGTAGGGGAAAGGGAGACCCGTTTCCCATCCGGGGGGGGGGAAGGCCTCGCATTCTGGAGCAGATACCTACGAAAACAAGAAGAAAGCAAGCTTCAGGAAATAATATGGAGTCTCAACGAAAGAGGACAATGTCGCTTGCGAAGGGGAGTCCAGGAAGCCGCGAGGCTTGCCCTTTTATCCTCTAGAAGGAAAAAAAAAAAGAAGGGAAGGGGGGAATTTAGAAGGA
>Ga0179591_1325734_pt1 | contig 28353 bp, 25 predicted proteins | sample CZOMad2_1_08_16f_FD_182891 | JGI IMG/M metagenome (GOLD analysis project Ga0179591, IMG submission 182891) | Vadose zone soil fungal communities from Angelo Coast Range Reserve, California, USA - CZOMad2_1_08_16fungal (PacBio error correction) | ecosystem: Environmental > Terrestrial > Soil >...
GCTTTTCCAAAAAGCGCCATGAGGAAGGGATAATCAAGTAGTCCGGCCGCTGCGTGAGGACGGGCTGCCGCCCGTTAGGGAAATTAAATCTACTTTGAAGCAGTAGAGAGGCAAAGTGATGAGACATTCTTCAGCACAGGGGTAACCGATTCCAAACGGAAAGAAAGTCGTGGGACGAACCAAAGGGAAAGTCAACGGTAAGAAGCCGACACCTGACGAAAACTTACCAAAGACTTGCAGGTCTATCCCCGACCAGCTGAGGGGGTGGCGCTGCCCGCAAAATCCCAGGAATGGAGAAAACAGTAGTGTGATTAGAACGAATTCACGAAAAAAAAGCTGCGCAAAAGCAAACTTTGGTTTTTTACGTCCGGGAAACCAAAGGGTTAAGGAAGGACTGGGGAGGAGGGGGAACCGCGGTGGGGGGTTTTATGGGGTTAAAATTCTAGAATTCACTTTGATTCGGGGGGTGAGAGAAAAAGCCTTGTAGGTGGACTTAGGAGGAAGGCCATAAAAGAAGGAGAGAAAACATTCTTACCATCCTCAGGAAGGCCATCATTGGCCCCTATGGGCGATAGAATGGACTTCAGGAAGGGAGGTGACAGTGACAAAAGGGAAAAGGTTTGCAGAAACCTGCCGATGTAAACAACAAAGTCATGAAACTGGGCCGGGGGTCACAGTCTCCGGCTCAGACACAGGCTATGACTAAGACTAGCAACTTTCAGAAGAGGGTGCCCAGGCTGCGCGCGCACAAACAGTCAAGAGCAAGGAGTCGCCGCACAGTATTGGTCGGTGAAAGTGCGGCAGGGGGGGACCTCAGAGAAGGAAAAGAGACCTAAAAAGTGGCACGGAAGGGGAAGAGGAAGACAGGCAGGGGAGGAAACCGAGGGAGGAAGAGACCCGAAGGAACTGAACCCAAAACGAGAGACGGAATACACCTCAACGCCGAGAGGAGAATAATGGAGGATTACTGAGTGGTGTAGGGATAAGGAAAAAAACACAAAGATAGGCGAGCTGAGCGTAAGAAAATGGGGGAGTCGATAAAATAGGGGGAGCAGGAGCGAATCCACCGCCTCATCAACTTCGAGGAAGGGAAAGCAATATATAAAAAAAATGAAGGGGAAAGGCATCGGGGTTAGCACGTTCCTACGGAAAGTGCGGCAGCCAGTACACCAGTCCAAGAAATCAAATGAAAGATGAAGAGAAAGATCGAGAAGACGATTCAGAACTATCGGAGGAGACTGAGAACTCAATTGCAAAACGGATTCGGGTGCGGCAGTTCGGGAAACGAAAGTAAACGGCGCCGTCTCTATTGCCACCCGCCAAATACGAAGACCTTGAATCCAAGGAAAAAAAACGGTTGGGTGGGGAAACCGAAGCTTGGATGCCTCGATAAAGAAGACATGGCGAGATAAATCGGGGTCGCAGCCACCCCACGACCCACGAAAAGACGTCGTGCAGGTTTGTGCAGCACGAGAGGGTAGCGGTCCGTAGAAAGAGTCGGAATCGGCCAGGCCGGGGGACGGTTGCGTCGCGGGAACTGTTCTGCAAAACGGCAGAAGGCGACCCATAGCCTGGGAGTCGGGCAAAAAGAGAGGCGTCTACAAAGTTAAGAGCAACCGTCTCCAACGAAGTTCCACGTGCCGCACAAAAGAAGATCACCTCTTGTAAAATCCCAAACGACAAAGGAAGATGTCAGACGAGAGGGAATCGAAAATAGGCGAATCGAGTATCTTACGTCCGGCCTGCGTGCGAAGGGCCAAAGGACCCTGAAAAAAATAAAAGAGGAAGGCCAAGAAGACACGTTTCCAAGCAAAAAGCGCGGGGGCTGGTCAAAGGCCAAGAATGATCGGGGGGGCCCTAGAAAAAAAAGAAGTCCTAGCCTGGATACACGTGGAGGAGGAGCAAGGAAGATGCACTACGTCAGATTTTTTGGCAGGGCAACTTCAGGATTTGTTCACGGCGCTGACGCAGAGAAACGAAGGACAGACGCGTGGACATCTGGCGTAAGAGCTCTCCTCTAACAACCGGGAAGGACAGTGATCGTTGATCGGCTTTAGCAGGTAAAAGCGCCATGCATACCCTCACGAAAGGGTGAACCAGCATACCACGAAGACGAGACGCCAGATGTGGCTAAAAAAGAAGAGAGGGCACTCTTTCAAGGGGGGTAAGTTTACATAAAACATACTCTAGGGGGGACCCCAAGGGTGGGGTTTGGGGGGTGGCCAAGAACAGGAAAAGGCGCGGGTGGGGAGCGCTAAAAAAACAAGGGACTAGGGGAGGGGGTTTAATGGGAGTTCGGCAGGCAAGGGCAGGTGCCACGTCCTGTCTTAGAAACGGCAAAAAGGCGGGATCTCCACCGGCGTCGAGTGCGAGATATTAAAAACGACGTAACAAAAAAAAAATCTATGACGTCGGATAACTTCGTGTGCCCATGAAACGGAAGTGACCCGCTGCGCCGTAGAACATACTTTACTACCTTCAGACTAAGGGGGGTGAATCACAACTCGGCCGGTGAGGAAAGCCGAGCGAACCGATGAGGGAGTGGACGGGGCCGCGGCAAAGCGGAGGAGTAGTTTCACAACCGCCCCATCCTAAAATTTGTTAGGAAACCATCGCAGAACGGAAAAAAAAGAAAAGCCGACCAGAAGAATAGAGGCAACAAAGTGACGACCGGGAAAAGTCTGCAGCAGCTGGATACCGAGACGAGGGGCGTCAGCCTAAAAGTAATCAGGAAAGGCCAAGGGCTGTCTTGCTCAAACTTGAAACACAAATCAAGGGACGTGCACCAGAGCGGACTGAAAACGTGTGAAGGCCAATTGGGGCAAAACAAAGGGAAGAGACCACGGCGATGAACATTCTGGGAAAACTCCTCGGTCAGGGGGGGGGGGACGAAGGGGTTGCGCTCTAAGCTAGTAACGCAGGACATTGACCGAGGATCCAGGCTCGGGCTGCAACGATGGGTAAAGCACAGGAAATCTAATCGCCAAGCAGCCAGAAGGAGGGAGAAGGATCACGAAGAAACAGGCAAAACAGAAGCCAAGGACCCGGCGATCTAGGTTAACCAGGACCGGTCCATAAAAGAATCGCAGGCCAAACAGCAGACTGATGGGTGAGGCTGAAAACCAGGCGAACTGATATGGGTTCTCTCGAAAAAGAATAAGGCGACCATGATCGAAGGAAAGAGAAGGAACTTTGTGACGAAAAACCGGAGTAAAAATGTAGTACTGAATTGGATAGCACTAGTAACAGGGGCCACACCACGGCAAAAAAAGTTTGTAGTAGTGCTTAAAGAAAAAGAAGGAGTAAAGACTCTCCTACCGGTTATCAAAGGCACCACCCGAGGGAAAAGGCTTACCTCGGAAAAACACCGATAGGGGTCGTTGAGGCTGAAAAAGCGCGACCTCCTTGACGGTGGGGCCTCGCTCGGGGGGGAAAACAGAAGGCTCCTCCTATGAAAGAAAAAGGTGTTTCTTGTAGCAGTGCCCTTTATACGCGGAAGCAAAAGGCTGCTACTTGCGGGGGGTAGATTCTCAGGGGTACAGCATCAAAAACTCATACGCTTGGGGCTTGGGAGGAAGCGGGGGTCCTTTTGCAATTCACATCACGCCAATACCAGGTGTAATTTCGCCGAAATCCAAATTAACAAAAAGATCTCCCATATATATGGAGAGGGGGGGGGGAGGGATCCGTAAGGGGGGTCATAGAAGCGACCTTTTGAGTAGGAGAAGGAAAGCGAGCTTTTTTTGGAAAGCTCAGCCTGCTTAATATTGCGCCTTTGGAAAAATCGAGGTCGACGAAAGCCACACAAAGATGAGCTCTCGAAGGAGCGGTCGCCCAATATGGACTTCTCCTGGGGAGAAAGGACGGTTTCAAATTCAAAAAGTAGAGAACGCAGGGATGACAGGGTCAAAAATCTTAGGGGGGGGATTCCCGGACAATAGTATAAGGGATAGGGGCCGCCGGCAGTTAGGTATCTAACTCAGGTCTTGTCGATGACAAAAGAGGGGGGGGCGGTTAATCCTCTATTCAGGCAGGACGGGATCGGAGCGGGAAAGCTTAGACGGATTGGGTGGAGAAAATGGGGCACGTGAAGGAGCAGTGTTATTACCAGCATGAGAAAAAACAAAGGGGTCATGTGCTATCCAAGAAGAACAAAGCAGGGAACCAACCTGTGAATCGACTCCCTTAGGAGGGGGAAGGCGCTTACGAACGCCACTCTATCTTATAAAGAGGGGGCGTTTCTCAAGAAAATCAGATGAAACCGGGACGGATGTATCAGGAGCGGGTGTAAGGATGAAGTGCGTTCGTTGGGGGAAGGGCGACGGGGGGCATAAAAAAAAAAAAAAAGGAAATGAATCTCCTATTCTCAGAAGGAAAGAGAAAAAGAGACCTTACATAATGGCTTTTGGCGGAAATATGAGAAGGAGGTTGAAGGGGGTTCGAGTGGGGGGTGTCGAAAAAAAGGGAAAGGGAACCAAGAGCCGCTCCATTTTCCGCAAGGAGAAAGAACGGAGGAAAGGCCAGATTTATCACTCCGAACAGCATTGGCCGCGCATCGTACCAGCCGGGGGGCTTAAAAAAAAGACACAGACGGGGGACCATTGTCTAGTATGGGCGAAAGAGGTCTTATCAAGGCAAGTGAAGGTAGGGACGAAGGCTTCAGCCGCCGCTGCGATCATGGGTTTATCTGGAAGTGTAGTCAAGGGGAGCCGACGCACTAAACCCAGCCAGGGCGCCGCAAGACATATCAAGACCCAATTTCAAGACGGAGGCAACGGGGAGAAGACGAAAGAATTCTACTTAAAAGAAGCGGTAGTGCGAAGGGGACATTAAAAGGGGTATTTCGGAAAACGGCGGTCGCGCCAGAGTGGCTACGAGCGGAAACTCTTCGTCCTGAGTAAGGACAGTAAGGAGCCAGCAAAGGAAGGGGGGAGGAGCGAATAACGAAACATCGTCAAATATCGGCCATCGACCTCAGAAACGACTCAATCTTACGGCGTCACAAGAAGAAAGCCCCCACCATTTAAGAAGGACATCCCCACCGGGGGGATCAAACGTAGGACGGGCCTGGGCACGCACCCCGCGAGAGTGTCGCGATCTCCCCATTCTTCGTTAGTTCCACAGCAAGAACGCTGAATAGGCCATCTGGAGGGAAAGACTCAACGCATCATTCGTCGAAGGAGTAGACAAAGCCAACGCTACAGAGGGACTAGATAGTTAGACTGTGGACGCAGGAAGCGGAGGCCTTGTACCCTTTCTGCCAGGGGGAGACAGCCCTTACTTCCGCGGGGGGGGGAAAGAGAACCCATTTTTTATCGAGGAAATCCCCTCCTCTTGCGTCAGATGGCCGACGTAAAACATGAAGGCACATGGGTACGGAAAACATTCCTCATATGCAGGACTGAAAGGAAGTAAACGTCGGAGGGAAAGCAAAAAGGGAAGAAGGGACGAAAATCGTGATTCGATTAGACAGACAGAGCCTGCTGGCACAGGGAACCATACACTCCGCTGAGACTCTTTGTGACAAAGAGACACCCATGTGGAAAAGTATCTGAAATTCCCCACCCGCCGCTGGTCTTTTTAAGCCGCGATCCACCACACATCAGTAAGAGTGTTGACGCGAGAAGAGTCAGAGCGAGCGGCGCAGTGGGACAGAGGATATGTAAAGAATGTGCGTCTCCTGATTGTGCGGATGGACCAGAAGGCGTTGGGGGCCTAGCGAAGGATAAAAGACGATCATTTCCTTCTTTACTGAGCTTCGCATGCAAAGAAATAGCAACGTCCTATGCCGGGACTGGAAGAAAGAAAGAGCGTCAGGAGCTACGAAAGGACGAATCAGGTTGGATGCGGGTGCTGCCAGGCGTCACCATGACGAGAGGAAGGGAGATCCGAGATGGAATAATATTCAAAATCCGCCACAATTCAGACTGGTACTGTCCTCCGCACAGAGGGGTAAAAAGGTTCGGGGGGTGTTCGACATGGGGTCTCAGCCAGTCGCACACGGCAACGCGTTCCACTTGTTCCTCGAGATGGAGGAGGAAAGAAGTGTGAATTTCTAAAAGAAAAAGGGAGGGGGAGCGCCGAACTATGCTTGCTGGGAAAAGGGGGATTCCGGAAGCGAAGGGCTAATTCCTGAAGCGTATCGGGGACCGAGACTTCCCTCATGATGAGGGGGAAAAGGGGGCTACGATTTCGGGGGGGGGGGGGGGGGGGGGGGGGGGGGGGGGGGGGGGGGGGGGGGGGGGGGGGGGGGGGGTGGGGTATGGAAAGAGGGAGGCTGCTCGGGGTGGTCAGGGACGCCGCCAGCATAGGAGGATCGGAGGGGGAGTTAAAAACTTGTTCAGACATGGACCTACGCGGCCGGGGCAGGCGCAGAAAAAGGTTAATACGGGTCTTGAGGGGGGGGAGTAATAAATCAAAAAAAAAGAATATAAGAGTACTGGGGGGAAAGGGACAAGCTCATTCATATGAGGGTAGCACAGGAGGTAAAAAAAATATGGGGAACGGGCAAGTCGGTAAAGGGGGCTTTCGGAGGGGGGAAAGAATTGGGGTGGGAACGCGGCGAGAAAAGTATACTTTCGTCAAGGGTCACTAAACGGGCCTGCAGAGAGAGGAGGGCCTAAGAAGACCTCTACCGCGAGGCAGCTATCAAGAAAAAGGGTAACGAGCCGCTGAGGAAGGAGCCTCTAAGCCCGGAGAGAAGAAAGGAAGAAAAGAATTGCCGCTCTTTAAGACGAGAAGAATAAGGGAAAACTAGTTCCGAACGGCGCCTAAAACCTTCATCACAAAAAGAGAGAAAGAACCAGGAAAAAAAAAAAAAATGACCTTAAAGCCGAAGCGCAGTGGATGCTCATGCTAAGGGGCATAAGCACTCGAAAATTATAGAGAGGCAAAGAAAGTCAGGGCTTGCCGGGAGAACTGGGGGCCGCCAGGGTACCGCTTTAGACGAACCAGCTGGAGGACACAACGCTAGATTCAAAAAAAAAAACCCTGGGATCTCATACCTCCGGGAGGGAAGCTGAGGTGTACTGGGTGAACGGCAATTGAGGTGCTGACTAAAGGTAAAATCCGCGACCTGAAATTAGGAACAACGAAAAAATCATTGAACACGTGGTCTATCGGAAGCTGCCCGAGGAGCAGTAAGAAGAGACGTCAGTTGATCGCGCCTCGACCAGAAGGAAAGGGATTACCTTGAAAAAAAAGAGGGGGGGTGGAGAAAAATCTCCCAAGGCGAAACAAGAGGATGTGTAAGCAAGAAGGTCAGACTGGCATGGGTCGGGTGCCGCGTCTAACGTAGAAATGCGGGGGAAGGAAACTGCATTGAAGTAGTTCTCATGAGTAAGAAGGAATAGGAACTTTCAAGAGAGGGCGTCAATCCGGGAGAAGGATTGAAATAGAAAAAAATCGCCAGAGGAGGTTCTGGGGGGCCACGAGGGAAAAAAGGGCGACCGAGCACTCGACGTGGGACTCGGTCGCGTCGTCGAAGACCAGGGTAAAACCCGGACGGACCTCTACGTCAAATCAACACATTTGTTTAGAAGACCTCGGGTACAAAAGACGTGCAGGGTCAAAAAACAAACGCGAAGCAGTTTTCCGGAAGAAAAAAAGAAAGGTATGGGAAATCTGACGGATGGCGATCCGTCGTCAAAAGTTAAAAATGAAACAAGTAACTCTGCTGAATGCAAGCGAGGGAACTGTGTCAGGGCCACAGCGAGACAGGAAAGGAAAACTCGAGTTAAAAAATAACTTTTTACGGGCGCAAATGGCGGAGGATGAAGACCGTCAAATCAGGTTTCGGGCCCGACGCGCTGAAGTGATGTAGAAATGTAACACAGGAAAGGGGCCCGACGAATGTCAGTCAACAGAGACGAGAGGGGGTCGCACTACTACCGCTCGGAGGAAAAACCAGGGTCTGGCCAGAAAGAGGAGCGATCTCAGGGACAAATTGGAAAATGGCGAAGGGGGACTAGAGAGGAAGAAATTGGCAATTAATTCGCAGCGCCAGGTCGGAGCGAGAAGGCCTCCATCTGCCTCTGACGGGAGGGAGGAATCTGCCGACAGAGACACTCGGCGACGAAAGGAAGGCTGGACGGAAATGGGCAGACAGTCAAACTCATTCGATGAATAGCGAGGAGGGAAAGGCTTCTCAAACCGGAAACACGCCTCTACTACCAGGACGGCCGGGAGAGTCGGTTACTGACAGGGGAGTGAAGGTGAGATTCAAAAACGGGGAGTCGTAAGAAGCAGGCACTAAAATAGGGGGCAGCAGAAAGGACTAAGAAGGGGTAACGCTCTCTGGAAAGGGAAAAAGGACCAGCGCGTTCAAGACGATGGACTATTACTCGAAACCATCACGAAAAGAACTAGGAAAATAGAAGAGAGTTTAAACGTACACAAGTTCGGTCCAGAAATGGCAACGACCATAGGGGGTCTCGAACTACACATGCTACACGTAAAAAAAGAGAGAGGTCATAAAAGGAATCGTGACAGAAAGCGAAAACCGCAGGATGCAAAACCTCGTGTGGGTGAAAAGAAAAAATCCTTAAAAGACCCAATCCTACCGTCATCGACCAGGCAGGGGGAGCGCCTCGTCGCTCCAAAAGTGCGGAGTGGAAGAAAGTCGCATGGAATCGGCCGAAGTAGGAAACATGAGCGCAAAAAAAGTGGGGAAAACGTAGAAAGAGCAGCAAGGAAACCATTTTGTGTTAGGGGCTAAGAGCCCGTCCGAAAAGAGTAACGAGACGCTGGGGGGGGGGAAAGTCTGAGAGATGGCGCTAAGACGAACTTCCGGGACTAAGAAAGGCTGAAAGAACGGACTCATTAACAGAAGAGATGCTTAGAGGAAAAACGCCGGCCTGCCTTTATTGGGTTAATCACACAAGCAGTCTCAATTCAAACATTTACCAGAGATAGCAAAAAACACATAATCATAAAAAAGATGAGTCGCTAGTTCGTTCACTAAGGAAAAGGAGAAGAAACATTAGAAAGAAGGCGAGATGTAACGGGAATCCTTTCTTGGGTAACATGCACTCCCGTCTTTCGGACAAGATCCAGTCAAACCTTCACCAACAGTCGTAGGGGAGAGATGTCTCTGGGAAAAAACCTCGTGTAATTTCGAAAAGAAAGGGGGACCACGACTATCACGAACCACGAAGGAAAAAAGAAAGGCGTGCTAACGCAAGACAAAAATCCAATGTGAAAGTGGGAGGGGGAAAAAGAAGACGTGCGCTAGAATCTTCTAACGATACGGGAAAGGGAGGAAAGAGTATAAGATCTGAAACCCGCAGAGGAGGGGAGGAGAAAAAACGGCGCCATCTGCATCTCTGCGAAGGGGAAGTATATCACAAAAGAACACACCAACTTGAGTAGCGTAGACCCGTCGGCAGCATCACCCGGAGAATAGGCGCAGAGGGGGCAAGCGGAAAGAAGTCGCCGGTTTCAAGGAGAAAGAGAAGAAACTTAACCCAGTGCCTGCTAGCTCAGAAAAAAAAAAGAGGAAACCTATAAAAGCCGACGAGAGAAGTTCTACGAAACTTCACCTTAAGGCGACGATGTACGGGAGAGAAATCAGCGTGGGAGTCGTCGGGTTAGGGAGGGAGTAAAGAAAGCACTGAGGGAACAGTTCACGAGTCGTTCTTTTAGGCCAGCGAAAAAATACGTTCGGGGGAATTGGAAAAAGGATCTGAAAGACCAAAAAAACCGGGAGGAATGGAGGATGAAATCGAACGGAGGGCAGCGGGGGGTATCAGTCGTTAGAATGAAAAAGGGGAGAGCAAATTAAAGTCACAGCAAGAATAGGCCGATCGAGGGAGGTGGCGAGCAATCAGCAGAAGAAGAAGGAAGCTTAGAGGCTTTTGGGGTGAATTAGACGACAATCAACGCGGTCTGTTTCAGGAGAAAAGAGACTCATATCATCTTCAACTAAGTGGGAGAAATGCGGAAGGATGCATATGAACGTACGCATGTTCGTCTGAGAGAAGAGAGAAGATGCGAACAATCCGCCTGATCTTGGGCGGAATTCAACTGGAAAAGTCCCCGAACGAGACTTATAGTGTGGGGGGTAAACTCCTGACTGATAGGAGAGAAGGGGTACTGTGTCTCGAAAGCCTGAGGGGGGGAGTTTCTTTCTGAAATATCGTGCCGAAGGGAAACGACGGCCGCGGAATTTCAGAAGGATGTGGAGCTCGAAAGGATGGGAGGGCAAGCGAGAATTTGGACGGAAAAAAGGAGGTGACTTAGCGTGGAGTCGCTTATCGGGGGGGGAAAGATGACGGGAAGAAAGAGGGTGCGTAGCATAGAAGGTCAAGGGAGGCCGGGGAGCTGTTTTGTGTCGCCATTGCTTTAAAGCACTTGCGAGTAGGGGGGCCAGCGGCCGCGCTGGACGGGAGGGTTGTCGCCGTCTAGGCAGATCTATTGAAATCGAGAGCAAAAGTCTCGACCGTTCCATAAAAGGAAGAGTGAAATTATTCCGGGCCAGGGTCTTGCTTGCTAATCTTTCACATTAACTCTTCCTAGAAGTCGTGTCAGACTGACTTCAACGAAATTACGGCCGATAAAAGTGGGGACATGGTAAAAATTCGTGTTTGAGAGGGACTGACTGGCATCCTAGCGGGGTAAAAAACATCAGATTGAGGGGTGAAAGAGTTGTCCCTTGGTATCCACTGGAGCCCTGGATGGAGGAAGCGGTTATTTCCTCATGAAGGAGTTGTCCAGAAAGAATTAGATCTTCTGTACTTGCTAGCTCACCGGCATCTTCAACACTTTCGACGATTCTCTGCCTTCGGCTGGTCTAAATGGTTCCCGGGAGAAGAAATCGCAGAAAGGGAGGGCAGAAAATATTTTCAAAAAAAAGACGAGCGACGGTAGTTGGGGTCACTCTAATAGATCGCTTTGAAAAAGAACGTTCCGGAAAAAGGGCACTGAAGGAGCTTGTATTTACTCGAATCAAATTCAGAGTCTGGGGAAGAACCTGGATAGAGGATGGCCCGGCTGGCCGGGTCCGTTTGGGCAGAGAACGGTCAACGTGGGCGATATACGAGGGGGTACTTGGCCCGTAGCGATGTGGGAAATTAGGCACCAAGTTTCGACCGCGACGTCTGCCTACGATTGGACAGGTGGGGACCAAGTGGGAAGAAAGAAATAATCTTTAAACCAGCTGGTTTACGGGAGAAGAAAGGATTCTGGAACAGGACGTCTTGGGAAGGGGAGAAGAGTAGGATAAGACGTCGTGAGGACACAGGGACACGACGTTTCCTTCATTTTTTCGAAAGGGGGAAGAAGAGAGCAAGTCGAGAAGAAGACGAGATGTCTGCAGAAAGTGGTGAAAATCGGGGGAGGACCAACCGTTAAAGGGACGAGGGCCAGTTGATAGCCTAGCATCTCCAAGGGAGGGGAACCGGCTCAGGAAGTGGACTCCTTACTTCGAGGAAGCATGGCAGATCTAAAGATGAAGTCATTAATCATCCTGCCGGAGACGCGCCCAACACACGCCTTGACTACCGGACTGAGCTACCATACAATCGTTAAAGAAAGTGGAATGAGCACAACCTAAGGCCCTTTCATCAGGCAAAACGGAGGGGTAGAGACTTTAGCAACAGAAGACTCTATGAAATAAGAGAAAGAAACTGAAGGGCTTTGAAAAGACTGTTTTGAGAATGAGGGCCATCGCGGATAAGCAGTTGGAAAAAAAAGAGCTTCTATTCCGTAAACACAAACGAAAAATATCGCGTGAAATCCAAGGCAAGAGCAGCCCGGGTGAGAATCCATCGCTGAACGAGGCGGCGCGAGTAGAATCAACGGATGGTGAATTCGATGCTATTGCATGGGAGCCGCTACGGGCAAAACCGCGGAGCGGGAAAATTCTCGCGACTGGCGGAAGGAGGCCAAGCTAGAATACGGTTTCGTAATCGCCGAGAGAAGCGTCTGTGAAGATGACTGCAACTACAAAATCTTGCGGCTTTCGGAAACAAATGAATTTGGGATGGTCTGGATCGCGTTGGGTTGTGTGAAAGGTCTCGAAACGACGGACTTCGTAAAGAAGGCTGTCTCTGGTAGTGCGGGGAGCGGAACGAGACTTCCCTGAGGAGGTAAGGGCAGGAGAAAGGAGCGGCCTTCAGCGCAAGAGGGGAGCTTGGGGGCAGAGGGAGAGCTCGCGCGGCAGAGACGGGGACGTCGAGATTGAGTGGGTATCTCCCTTAGCACTAAAAACGCACAGGAAGAATCGATAGGGGAACTCTGGGACGTAGATCAAACTCAAGTGCTGTCCGCCAAAGAGAAGACTTCCACGAAACCAAATCCGGTGGTATTCAGAGGGGGGGAAAGCGTTAACTAACCAAATTCAGTAAAGGGGCCTGGGCGGAACTTTATAACCATGTAACTATTCTCAGTCAGGACGGGTATTGGAATACAGAGTCCATCAAGAAACATCATGCACCAGGAGGTCCGCGTAAGGGATGATTGGAAATTCTGTCAAGGGAAAAAATGAAATCACTATTCGGGGAGGAAATAAGGCAGGCCGTCATGACCCACCAAGGCACCGCCGAGTCCGGGGACACTACACGAACTGGAGCATTTTTAAGGGAAATCATCGAGGCAGACATTTCTATACAGCTTATTCAGGAAAAGGGAGTCCCGGCGGAGGACCTTCATAAATTACCAGAAGAAAGAGGGACGGGGCGGAATGACCCACGAGTTCTCGAAGGCACAATCACCGACACCGCTTAAACGACCGCACGAAGAAAAGAAAATCAGGGGAACCTGCTTCTGCTTCTGATGACCAAAAGAAAAATGCGAACAATATCGAAGGAATAGGGCTGTCTGAAAGTACATCTTAGGGCATGGGGAGGAATGGATATTATTCCGAGGATTTAGAATTAGAAAAGGAACCTCGGGGAGGGGTGACGGCCCAAGACCCTGGACAACCCACAGCGCCCTAGGGGGAGGGATTTCAGGACGCTCGACATCGACTTGGGTCGTGTACAAAACGGCCTGCTGCATCTGACTCTCGATACATGAGACGAGTGACCATGAGAGGGAGAAGTCTTGAGAGTCAAAAAATCTTGGCAAGAAGGAAAATCTTTACACCACAAGGTTCCGGATATATAATAACGCTCGTACCACTCAAATCCTCATCCTACGAAGTTAGGAGAGAACCAAAGGAGGGGAATAAAGTTTTGGGGTTGTACAAGAATGCGAATGCAAACAAAAAATGGGAGGTTGCTTCACGTCGCCATTAAAACTGGGCGTGTCCAAGGCTCGAGAATGAACGAGGCGAATTCGACGAACGCGTTCGGACAAGCAGGACAGGGGCGAAGGGGGGAAAGCCCGAGAATGCCTTTAGAGTTTCCCGAATGATGAAAGACCTGGGGGGAGGGGGAAAGTTAGATGCTATGTGGTTGCGGCCATCTGACGCATATGGGTGAATGACTCAGTAGACAAGGCCGGCGAACATGAAATAGCGCTGGGTCCCAGAGGGGGAAGGTCGACTGGGCAGGGGGAGGAGGCGGAAGCAGATAAAGCGTCTGTGCGTGAGGAGAAGGGTGAGCGAAACAGGTTAAAACAATAGAAGTGAAGAGAAGAAAAACTCTTGAAGGACCGGGGGGGGGGGGTGCGGGAACATCTTCTTATATGCCACGTACGTTCGAGAGGAAGCTGTTAGAGCGCGTCGGTCTGAAGTGTCCGAGGCTCTGGATTGGAAAGACGAGCAGGACGGAGTAGATAAGAAGAGGAGGGGGCGAAACAAAAGAGAAGGGTGATAGGGGTCCCGTCATTCAATGGCGGGTTCTCGACTGGTATTCCTTAATAGTGGGCCGTTTGGCCTTAGCACTGGACCTAGTCAGAGCCGCACTATCAAAGTGCGCCTTTTACCCCTAAAAGACCAGGGAAGGAAGGGGCGCTCTTGCAGCTGCGCTAATACGGTGGCGGAAAGCCGTCAACGGTCCGGAGAAGCGCCAAGACGCAGGCCGCGCTCGTGCAACTATCCTTTGCGGAAAGATAAACCATGGGGGGGAGGGGGATGAGTTACTGTCGAACGGGATTTATCCGTGAGGGCGAAGACAGGGACAAACCATGGGTGAGCGCCTTCTTAGGATTCAGCTCGAAAGGAAAGGTCTCAAGGCAATGATCCGAACCCCCCCCGGAGTCGCCCCCAGAGCCAAGGTGGTAATGGCCCCCACGAATCCCGGGGGGGGGAGGAGGGGTAAAAAGCATTCGATGCTTGAGTGACGAGCGCTTCAACTGCATGCAAGAGGTGGGAAACGGGCTTGACGTGTATCGGAAGAATTACGGGTGGTTCTTGACTGCCCATTGAGGATTTTGTCCTAAAGAAAGGTTTAGACTAAACCCTCGGGGCCGTGGACAAACTTTAAGCAGATGGCACCAAACAAAAAAAATTGCGGAAAAAAGTAGGTTGGGGAAAGGTGAAGGAGGGCGTCAAGTCCTCCTAAATATATTTTGAAGGGGGGGTACAACAGTTACGCTTGACCACAGAACGCACTAGCTAGGGCTAATCACACAGTCCAGGGACTGCTACCCAGTCCTCGATGAATCATTAGTTGAGGGAGCAAAATGGAGACAATAATCGCACGATTATCTGAGCGGCCGTTAGTGTGCGTAACGAAAGGGTCCCGAACTTCGGGGGGTTGAATGCGCTTCATGATCTGCAGGGTGCCTAGGGAGATCGCAGCAGCGTGCCGAGCGCCCACTGGAAGCTGCATGAGTGACCCGCGCCTGTTACCGTGCATGGTTCCATCAAAAAGGGAGGATCCAAGTACATAGAAAAAATACTCAGGGCGGAAACGGACTTGAACATGAGGATCCGGATATGAAGAAGTGTGTCGCGCAAATATATAGCATCTAGAAACATCCAAAAGGGGCAGGGCCCACTGCACCTTGAGACCGATGTCCCTGGTCATTTCCCCGCCACAAAGACGATAAACCATGCCTCCCGGGCTGCTCCAGAGACCGGTACTCAGGGGGGGATAAATAGGCTTAAACTTTACACGGAAAGAACATTTTGGAGACCCTGGACCTGAAAAGTCGACAGCAAATAAGCAAGGCGGCGGGCGTGGGCGAAAAAAGAGAGGGAGTTCAACCAGGAGAAATAGGTCAAGGGAAAACACTGGATGAGCGCCGCCAGCCAAGCACTCCCCTGCCGCGATCTCATGAGGAAAGCCGAAACAAGGTCGCCGAGGAATTCCCACAAACTACTCAAGAAGAAAATCTACAATATATCGGGGAGAGCTCGGAGGACCATTGATGGAAGCCTCCGATAAGATACTGTCTTCTTACAGGCTTCATGGGAAGGTTCAAAGACACCACAGAACGCCATTGAAACAAACTTCCAGGCGCTCTAGAGATGGGCGATTCCCAATGCGATCATCAAGAGGAAAGGCTGCGGCATACGCGGGGCACCGGAAAGGACACAAACGCGGGTCAGAAAAGAACGCGACACGAAAAGACTCTGGGCGGCTCCGTGTTTCAGGTAGGGCAAGTACTGATTTGTGAAAACGCACGCGCTAAGGCCACCAGGCTCGTGTCAAGGCGGTCGCTGAAGGGGGCTCGCTCACCGCAGATAGGGGCGCGGATCTATTAGGGTACGCAGACGGTTCGTTCATACTTACGGTGCGACGAAGAGGCGGTAGCAGGAGAGTCTTCAAAGCAAATGGGAAGCTTTGTCCTAACGAGACAAACAAAGGGCCGCGCCGTGGTTTGTATTGGGAAAACCCGGATGGAAGGGACACAAATCAGCCGGAGGATACTCCGACGTACCGGGTGCGAACGACATGTGGAAGTAAAGGTGCGGTGCAACAAGGATCGGCGCTGGTTACGAAAAGGAAAATCTCCCGGGGACGGGGGACACTTGTCCTGGTACAGAAATCCTAAGAGATCCTCCCGGGATCTAACAGGGGACGGATCACCACCAAAGCCTTATCCGGCTTTTAGGAGGAGTCAGGGTTTTCTGCGGACATGGACGGTCTGGTTACATCCAGAGGGGGGACTGATCGCAATGCAGTATGACGGCGGCGTTTTTTGTCGCCTGGGGGGGACCAGAGGGGGGGGATCCACTGCGCCGCAGGGATGTGGGGGCGATCTGAGGTCTCTTTGGAAAAAAAGGGGTTTACTGAAGAAACGGCAGGTGAACCGCGGGAGGGGAAAAAAAAAGTAACTTTACAAAAAGATCGAGCCCGTTCGATACCGAGGAGCTGGCAACCGATGTTGTGGGCTACCCAAGAGGGGGCCGGCCATTTTTGTTGGTGAGAAAACGGAGAAAGTCCGGAAGGTGCGGTTGCAGTCCACAGTGAATGAATTGGGCTTAAAAGAAAAGAGCAGCGGATCCGTTGGGAAGGGCCTTCTCCTCGGGCGGTCATGGCTTGATCCATGTTTCATAGCTGCAGTATTTGCTCCGTGCTGAAGGTGCTTGCCCGAAGGGAGCGCGGGCTTCAAGGTGGGCAACTGTTCTCGCAGGCGAGGGGGGGGGGGGCCCGCTTCAAAAAAAGAGCGTGGTGGCCGGCTTTCAAAGACTCTACTTCAGAAATGCAGGGGCCGTTCCACCGAAAAGCATCAGACGGGAAAGGAGATCGGCTGGACGGATCGGTCTAAACCACTATTTGGTGCCGAGTTTTAACCGACCCTGCTAAAAAAATGGGCTTAGCAGGGGCGGACAGGTCTTGGATGAAAGGACAGATGCGCAAGCCAACGGTCACTTTGAGGGAAAGAACGGATCCAATATAATATTCCAGTTAAAACAGTAAAAAGGTTTTCAAGAGGAAAAAGTGGGGGGGTTGCGTGGGCGTACTTGCATGGTCATGACGGTCCACCGATCGAAACACTATCTGAATATCCACATTCACCACCATAGGGGCGGGAGGGTAATCCTATTCCTGAAGCCAACAATAACGAGAGGTATGGCCCTCTCCTGACTTCCCCCCATGCCTGTAACCTCTCTTGCTCCTTGGTATCAAAGAGCTTTATGGGACTAAACTTGGCATCAGATCAAGAGGAACCTTCATGGAAAGGATACGCGAAAAGGATCAGGGAAAGCCCAGATTATTTACCCTTCTCGGGAAGACAGCGGATTGGCGTGGGGGGGAGTGGACATTATGGTCTACCCCATGTGACGGTTTTCAGGTGGACGGGGGCAGGGTCAGGACAGGGTAACTACAATCTCTTCATGAACGCAAAAGATACAACGATCAACCCAGTCTCCAGGCGGGGGTGGGCCAGTCGGTCTCCCGCGGGGCGGTAAAGGACGATGTCACCTGTCTCTTCTCAAGGGTAGTCACCAGTACGCCAGCTAACGTGCAGACCAAAAGAACTTCAGGGTCAATGCCCCAACGGCTGGAATAGTGCCAGATCAGCCAAGCCAGGGCAACAGACGCGGAGTGGTCAGGAGCGCTGTGGCGAGGAAGCACGAGGTGTGACGATGGAAAACAATAAGCATTCTGTCGGCTTCAACGGGGTAAGGGAAAACACCCGAGCGGAAAGCCTGGGAATAACAATAGGGGGCCTAAAACAGGTCTTGGAGTTAAGGGCCCTCTTGAGGATCGGGATTTTTGAGCAGTGGCGGCCCTTCGCAATTTCAAAATAACAGGGCTCGGAGTAAAAGGTAGATAGAAAAAAAAAGGGAATCTCCCTAATCGTAAGACCTGAACGGCGGTCGCTAGCGGTGGTGGGGGTGTTATGTGCGGGTTCGGGACTGCTCTCCATGTTGCGGAAAGGGAAGGAGCCTGGAGAACGGTTACAGGGGAAAGCGTGGTTACGGGAAAGCGGGGAAGACCGACTGCCGCCGATTGAGGGGATCTTTCTCCCCTGACTAAAGGTGCCGTAGGAAGGGGAAAGGCGGGGGGCGGAAGTTTCAGGACTAGAAGATAACGCCCCCATGTCGGATCTACTTCAAAACTTTCCGATGAGTGAGGGAAGGGAAGGGGGGCGTGACCAATCAAACGAGTGTGCAAAAGAGCACTCGCTACTGACTATGTGAGGGGAGTCGAAGAACGTTCCGTGAAACAACGTTGTACGTGAAAGTCTCGGGACTGACTGGGGCTCGGAGCGGGCATCAGATACTTGGGGGTGCTGTCCACCTGGGGCGTGGGGAACCCGGCCCGGCACGGCAAGATCTTACTGGAACTTTAACGGGGGTTTAAAATTCTCTTCATTTTCGACGGTGGACAAGTGCGAGGTTATTACAAGTCGAGATAGAAACACCGGGACCAGCCGAAAAGAAGGGCGTTTCGAAAGAACCATGGCGAACGTCGGAGGAGGAAGACGTAGAGGAGCTTGCCGCAAGGCGATGACATCGATTTTCTTGCAATCGAGGATAAGCCTGCGGTGGGGTAACTGGTGCTTGGAGAGCCGCAAAGGGTGATCCACGCTTCAAACTGGAAAAAGGATACCGTGGGAGACTCACCACGAAGCATCAATCCAACACTGAAAACATTCGTTTACTCTCTGTCTGTGGCCACTCGAAGAATATTTCAGTCCTAGCCACTACTAAGGGTAAGTAAGGAGGGGGGCAGGGTTTTATTCTCTTCTCCTCGCTGCCGGGTCCAGACCCATAGACTTAGCGACCCGTCGGTGATTACCCCTCATAATCCGAGAAAGAGCCAAGAGTGTTGGGGGGGAAGGATTAATGGGGGAAACACAAAGAAACAACAAGTCTAAGGCGCAAGGGGTCGACAGGGCGCAATCTAGTTTGGGTAGTGGAGGGGGTCTAGTATTAAGGGGATGCGGATTGGAGACGGGTGAAAGCCAGAGAGGTGAGCCGTTCGCTTATGTGGCGTAGCACCCCGCGGGGACCATCTGACGGAGCAGGCAGCACCACACCGCAGGCTGGAATCGTCGTGCGTAATCGGTCCAAGATGGGACCCTGAGCTATCGAAGGGCCGAGTCGATTAGTACCCGGTGGATTGCAGTTCTTTCCGTCTTCAAGCAGTTGTGAGACCAGGCCGGGGGTGTGGGACCAGTTATAGGGCCAAGTCTCGAGAATACGCTATCAAACAACCCGTATTGGGAAAAAATAGAGAGATTGGCCAGCCTCCCACGGAATTTGGACCAACCTGCAGTGGGAAGACCAGCAGAAACGGTCATGCAAGCGGCAGAGGATATCTAACGGAAAGACCCACTTACGGGGGGGGGAGCGCTAACTCCAGGCGGGGGCTCGTTTAAGTATGGAAGGAATAGCCAAAGAGCCGGCCTTGCGCAAGTCTGTCGTCCTCCGCATCTTGTCCTGAGTCCCTCTATGCGGTACCGCGGGGGGCCTGCGCCGTGGTTTTCTCTTCGTTTTTCTTGTTAAAGGGCAGTGGTGGGTGGTGACCGGATACAGGGGGGAAAACGCACACCAGATCGGGGAGAAGCAATGAAGTGGAAGCGGAATAGGGTCAATCACGAGACTGGGGGGAAGGTCTAGTAGGGTACTGAATCGCCCGCCACAGGGAAGAGTGAACCGCCTGCAGGCAAAGTCTCTGAGTGGAAAGAAGTCGGTGAGCTGGGGGAGACGGCGTCGTGTCAACACTATTGGGTCCGTTTTAAATCGAGCAAAAAATGAGCAGGATATGCCCCGGCCTAAAGACGGCTAGACGATAAAGTAGATTGTGAAGGACAGGTGAAGAAAAAGAAGACTAGAACGTTCCTTTCTGGGAGAGGGAAGACGGCCGCCGGAATGAGGAACAGAAGGAGGGTGCGGGCTTGGTCAATGGAATTAAACGTTACCTTCGAGTCTATTAGGGGGGGGAAAAAAGGACCGTAAAGCTCATACGGGCCGGGTCCGGGTCACAAAGCGGTTACAGAACCACATACTCTTATTCATCAGTAGACCGCAAGCCCCGGCAGTGGACCGCAGACGCAACGGGGGGGAAATGACACTCCCCTGCTTCGTGTCGAGGGATTTGGGGGGGACACTCCTGCGCGGTCAGACAGGGCCTTAGAAAACGAGCGGGGACGCATGCGGTGGTAGTAGAGAAAGGGCTAAAAAAAGGGATTCCTCTTCAAACCGTCAGGTGCATGACGCTACCGAGAGACATGGTACGGAGGGGGACAGTCACGGTCCCGGAAAATCTCACCGAAGAAATTTGGGCCTCCTTCACGGAAACGATGCAACGTGCCTCCCAAGTCGGGGAAGAGAAAAGAGTCAAATCAAACAAAAAAGGCACCTAAGGAGGGGAAGGGAATGGTCAGGAACGAGAGGAAATGGTGCTTGGATCTCAGAAGCTAGGAAGCGTCACCCTTTCTGAGAGAAAGGGGGAAAGGCGAACATTACCGAACAAGACTCTCAACCATATTTCCTAAAAAGAGATGTTTGGTTCGGACAATAGGTATTAAACGGCCGGCGCGTTGGGCTGGGATTAGCAGCAAGAAAAAATGATCGTTTGGGCCATGAACTACGTGAAGGCCGCACCAAGAGGGACGATCTCGGTTCTTTTGCTGGCGGTTGAGGAGGCCGAATGGAAGGGGGGGTACTACAGGCCAGGCTTGGGTTCTGGCAAAGGCTGCGAAGGGGGACGACCGGAGGAACTCGACGGAATTTCCACTTCAAGAGAGACAGACCCACACAGCTAAAAAAAACGAGATGGGTGGGGTGGGTGGGTTGGGTGTTATTCGTGGATAGTTATGGAGCCGGGGAGGTACTTCTCATTCCAGAAACTCAATCGTTGTCCATGTTGGAGAAAGAAAGAAACACTAAAATCGGTCAAAGACCCCGATCTGTTTCACCCAATAAGGGGAAAAACGCGGGTCCGGCTGGCCGCGGAGGGTAAGGAAGATGAGAAAAAGGGAGGGGAGGGGTGCCGTCCAGGATCTCCCAATCGCGTTTTTGGGGAGGGAGCGGAAAGAAAAGCCGACTCGTCGGTGGGGGGGGTACTGGGTCGCGATCGTTGAGGATTGGGAAAAAATTCCGGCTCCCGTCGACGCTCAAAAGTGCGGACGCAGGGAAAAGATATGGGGGGCCGAGGAAATCAATCTATGAGGGGACGGGAACGTATGGGCCGAAACAGGCCATATGGGAGAGACCGGAGCCCGAAAGGTAAGAAAACAAAGAATGGAGCACCTTCAACGCGGAGCCGGGCGAAAAAAAATCAAAAAAGAGAGGTTTAGAACACGCTCGGCGGCCTCGCGGCGCCGATTAGGGAGGACTTCCGCGGACTCGCAGGGGATAGAGGTTGCCGCATCGCTCTCCCAACAGCGTGCTCCACACATAATTCGCAATTCAAGGGAACAGGAAAAGCCTCGATCAATCAGAAGGCCACCCCAAAACAAGCCTGGAAAGGCCGAGCAAGTACGGCAGCGAGGGGTCAACCTATCAGAATGCGAGCGACTCTATTATAATTGTCTTCAAAAGGGAGCTTCTGCTCCTGTTAATCGGACGAACACCAGCTGTGTCGTTCAAGCAAGGGAGGAATAGGGGATATTTGAACCCGTGGAACCTGCGGGCCTAGGCCGAGGTTAACCCCACTTCACCAAAGGTGAAATCTACAGAGGGGGTCTAATAAGTGGTGGAGATGAAGAGACGGGGAACTACTTGGCCACCCCTGCAACATGCTATTGAGCGGACGCACCGAAGGTTGTACTCAGACATCAACAATATATCCCCCCAAACACGGGGAAAGTTATCACGAAGGGGTCCCCAGGCGCCCCACATCCAAAGAAGACGCCGCGAGAATAGAGGGGGGGACCCATACTCCAGGCGCCAGAAACCGGAACTCTAAAAAGCAACCAGGGATACGTCGAGGTTGTTAGAAGGGAAAAAAGGGGGGTATCTACAAGGGGAAGATTTGTACCACTCGGGACCAGAAAAACATGTAAGGGGGACGTCATGAGTCAGGGAAGTGGGGGAAAGACGGAAACCGTGAACGGAAAACGTCGGTGCCGGTACCTCGGGAGAGTGATCATCGAGAATGTTGCATTAAGGGGGCCATCACCCGGGGGGCTCGGAGTTTTTCGGGGCTGGGCTGAAAAAAGCCCGGTTGCACGAACTCTCCGAGGGCCGTGACACGCACTAAGTCGCGCAAACAAGGAAAGAAAAAGCTGTTGACTTAACGCCCAATCACGCGCACCGGCTGGTTGGAAAGGCGACGGGGGGCCCCGGGCGACCGAAGGTAAGGGCCGCGCGGTGGGGGCATCGGCGTAGGGAAAACAAGGGAGGGCACTAATATGAAACAGGGAGCCGACCAAGTTCTGGTGTCTTGTCGTCCTGCACCCAGGTTATAAAACGGGGCTGGGGGTTAACGTGGGGCAAAACGGAGGGGGCCGCCGCTGTGAAGCGTCGCGCCTCTCCGGGGAATCTCAATCATATGGTCCTCACAGGCATAAGAGGGAGGGTTGAACAGTGGGGGGGGGTGGAGGGGGGGGGGGGGGGGGGGGGGGGGGGGGGGTGGGGGGGGTTGGGGGGGGGGGGGGGGGGGGGGGGGGGGGGGGTGGGGTAGGGTGGTCGGGGGTTCAACTGCGGGTGTCCTGTGCAATCTGGAAATAAGGGAGAAACCAGATTTATATCGAGGCCAGCGCATCGCCAAGAGCATGCGAGGCCGGTCCTTTCTCCAAGGATTGTGTAGGTGGGTCGGTATTCCGGAGTTTTCATCGCCGACGAAACGTGTTGCGGCTTCTTTACGACGCTGGCCGGCTGCGGGCGCGGGCCGGCGGAGGCTATCACTTGAGAGGAAACGCCGTTTTGAAGGACCTACTCGATTGTGTCGACGAAGACAAAATCCTAATTATTAGTAAAAGAGGGGGGGGGAGTATTTTAGCAGAAGGGTGCTTCTACTTAAGAGTAAGAAGTAGGAGTGGATGTCAAAACTTGTAGGGGCTCTGGGACCCGGGGGCAGGTCACTACAGATGGAATGCGTGGGAAGTGGCCCCGGAACAGAATGTAAAGGTTGGGGGGCCGCCCGGGAAACCTGGGGGGGTAACTTAGCGTCTTTCGATGACATCCTGTGTAGTTTGGGGAGAAACGTAGAGGGGATGGAAAACACAAGGTTAAGGCAACCAATTGCGTCTCTGTTGTCCTAGAATTGCGCGAGGGGGCGTGGTAACTGGGAGAACGGGGTTGCCAGGGGGAACAGGCGCTGGTTGATAAGCATGCAGCCTGGTACATGTCGACAGCAGGCTGCCGGAGACCATCGACAACAAATCACGTGAGCGCAGAACCGACGCTGATGGAACGGGGGAGCGTACAATACGAGGAACGCGATATCTGATAAGAAATCATAGGTCACAGGCCTAGACCCTCAAAAGGGTAATTTGCTGATGATGCCGATGTGCGGGTTACCTTCGACGGGAGGAATATTCCTTGAGGGGATGTAAAACGGGGAGGGGGTGTCAGCAGTTAAAATATCAGGACTACGGGGAAATGCAATGTAGAAGCGCATCTCAAAAGGGGAATCCACCATAGGGATTGTGCTGGCAAGTTGTTGAAGAGGAAGAAATGGGGGTGGAACACGGGGGAGGAGATTTTGGCGCGAAAAACCGGGAGGGGTCGACGACGGCCGCTATTTGCAGCCGTCAACCACCATTCAGGCAGGGATGACCGGCCCTCCTTGAGCATCAGAACCTTTCAGAGATAGCCAAGAAGACACCTCGCCGCTTCAAATACTTCGTGGGGGGGGGGGGGTTCCAGGGACCAGGGGGGAGAGAGCGAAGACTGGAGTGGGTCGGATCAAGCCTTGCAGGCTCCGATTCCTCAGACAGCCGGAGGAAAACAGGGGGTCCGGAAGACTTCTTCGAGGATGAGGGGGGGACGAAAAGACAATCCAGCCAGGGCGCGCAAGTCAAAAACTCCATGGAACCGAACAAAGGACGAAGAGCGCGGCCATCTGATCCCCCTCTTAGGTCTCTTACATTGAAAGGGAGTCGCAACATTCCGCCATGTAACAGCGAGGACAAGGCATAACGCGTAGGACCGGCGGGAAGGGAAGGTCCCGGCAGATTTGTATCACTACGAAATAGATGGCGGGGAAAAGCGCCTAACTCAAAATCAAAGAAAGTATTCCGGTCCCAAGAAGCCCCGCTCCATGGGGGAAGTGCAGGGGGGAATGCCCCACCGTCCAAATGACCGCCGATACTATCCCGCACCTTTTACGAGAAAGAGCCGACGCCTTGCTTCCGGAAAAGACCTCTTCGCCGCTGCCATCGACTAAAGGAGAGAAAAACATATGAGGCAGAAACGGCGCATATTCCCGAATCTGGGGAGGCACGTAAGAACGGAAGAGATCAAAGTCTGTCGAGACCATGGTTTTTGTGGATGCTGGGAAGGAAGGGGCGTCGCCAGAAGGACTGAAGAGGGGATGAAAGGGTAGAAGGTCAATGTGAGCGGTCACCAACGCCTCTGGGGACGTAGGGAAGACATCAATAGCAGAGCCGGGGAAGAAAACGGACATAAATGGGCAAGGAACTTCATCAAGTCATTGACGTCAGGCGTGATAACGGAGAAACAGTACATGAGTTCAACCTTCTGTGCAAGAAAATTCGCATCGGAAGGAGTTGACATGGGAAACCCACGATCCGGCGGATCCTTGGACATGGAGAAAACTCCCATTGGAGGGGAAAATTCAACCTCGGGGACCACCACCAGATCGATGAAAAGGGGGAAGACGAATCTGGAGCGCGAGGGGGTGCAGGAATGTACTAGCGTATAAATGCCGACTGTGTTGGTGGTACAACGCTGCCACCGCAGGGATTGGGTCCTCTCGAATGCGTTCTACGAGAGAACCTTTACATTACATAGGCTGCAATAGAGAGAAGCAGAGGCAAACCGAGACCGTTCTGACCGCAATCAGAACGAAGGGAAAGGGAAGAAGAAGAAGCGGGCCGGATGAGGGTTGGTCGCGTGCTTCACCATTCAGGAGCGGGAGGTTGAAGGGACAAAAGACTCGGAAATAGGGAGCACGCCACGAAGAACGATGGGATAGAAGCCCCACCATCTGTGTAGATGTATGGTTTGGGTACTAAAGGGGGATCGGGAAAAAAGAGAACCGTCAACGCGGGACAGGGAGGTCCGTCTTCCGCAAAGATGGGAGTCTTGAAGAAGGTCGGGGGGGGAGGGGGGGTCGAATAGAACAGGTTCATCGCCCGAAGAAAATGCGGAGGGAAAGCCGAATCAATATGAACGGGGAAGGGGACGTGTCTGAATTCAAGTCTTCTCTGAAAGCTCAGGAAAAGAGAAGGGATTAAAGTAAAAGTGCCTAACTAATAATCGGGGGGAGGGAAAAGGGCGAGGCGTTCCCGGGGGGGCTGTAGGGCAGGGACGCCTGCAAGAAGGGAGGCAGAATCTTCTGACTGGGTCAAAAAGAGGGGAACGCACCGTGCCTCCGAGGGCGCCCTCAAAGGCGGGCAGGCTGGTCTGGCTGGAAGAGGTAGGCCAGAAGGCAGGAGCACCTGAAGGTTGGAGACAAAAGTGTGCCGGCAACAACTGACAAGTCATAATAGGAGGTTACTGTCTTAAGAACCCCCGGCTTGTAATCGGTGGGAGGCGGCGCTGGATTGATGAGGACACCTTGGCAGGGCGTACGTCACCGCGGGCGCTCGAAGCTGCCGTAAGGGTTTTCGTGCTCCGGAAGTTTTCATCAAGAGAAAGTTCTACGGGTCCTCGACCGCTCAGGATCTCGAGCGCCCAATGCTCCCTCGGCAGCTAAGGAAAGGGACGCAAGGCTCAGCACCCGAGAAAAGGAAAGAGCGGGGTGGGGTCCTCGCTTAATATAAAAAGGAATATCGGAAAGAGTCCTAGGAGACAGGACAGGGAAAACCTTCAGAAGAAACAAAGGAGAAAAAAAATCACAAGTCCGAGGGGAAGGAAAGACGCTCGCATGTTCTGGATTCCTAAGGAAAGCGCACGAGAAAAAATGCCGTAGTTCGAGACGGGAGACAGAAGGAGTGGCACGTCTAACGGCCGCCAACAGCAGACAGGGACGCGGCTGCCAAGTGCTTTCACGGAGAATCCTTCTACTTCAATAGGAATCGACATCCATCAAGGGGGAGGAGAGCCGGGACAGAAAAATCGTGGATCAGTAAAGGGGCGGCCAAAATTTTGGGGGAACGGCTGACGATGCTTGGCGCAATTACTCCAGTCTAAAAGGAGCAAGTTGAGGCCAGGCGAGCAAAGTCGGAAGTACGAACACTAAGTGGCGCATCAAGAAGTAGCGTCCGGAAAAGTGAATAGTGAACACGTCGCTTGGTTTACGAGAGAAATTGGATGTCATGTTACCCGGGACCAGAGTAAAGGCTACATATAGCCCAGCAGCAGATGGAGGGACGGAAACAATATATTGGAAAGCTGCGTGTGGAGGTGCTGAAGCGGCAAAGGGGGAACGGGCAGTCCGGAAGGCCTGCCTCAGCTGGATAAAAGTAGTCATCTCAACGGGGACCTTAAGAGGGCGGGGGCACCACCTTTGAAAGAAGAGGAGAGAACTCGCAAGTTCTTACCTTACCGTGTCACTGGTCCGCAAACAGTTAAAAACATGCTCGAAGATCCCAGGGAGGAGTGGGAAGAGAGGGCAGCTTTCTTAAGAACAAGTCGCACCACATGACGGGAATCTAAAGAACGAAAAACTTAAAAGGTGGGATCCCTAACAAAGCTTAGTACCTCTTCAATACTTCATCCGAAAACGAGGAAGTTCGTAAAGTCACCAAAAGAGGTCGGTCAAGATCGATCCTCTTTAAAAATGGGGCTGAAAACAGGGACCGAGTCGGCCGCCCGCCCTTCCAAAGGGGTTGGGAACAACATCGGAGACTGTACAATTGACAAGAAGAAATCACGCGACGACTGTCTGACTAAAAACGACGGCCGAAGGAGACTTCCGCTATCAAGGTTCTTCCTGAGAAGTGAGGGAAAATTCCTACTCATTCCGGCCCAGATCAAGGGGATTCAACATAGGCCGAGAGCAGAACGAGGTACAAGGACGGTCGCTGTAGGCAGTCACTCCTTCTTGCGCAACGGAGGGGAAGTCAATAGGAGGCATGTTTGACATTATCTGACCCCGTCCGCAGAGGATCGCAAGCGGTCAGGGGTGCACTCTAACTGAAAGGGGAGGTAGAAGAACGTATCCTACAAGATATATTCGGGGCTCACTCTCCAGCCAGAAGATCTACAACGGAGACGTCCGACTTCGTGACAAGTCAATGGCTCAGGGGGCACTATATAAAACTTTGCCTGCCTCGGATTATAGTCTCAACCGGTACATCGCCTACGACTAACATGAAAAGGTTTCGAGAGATTTTCCTATTGGGGCAGGATGTCTAGTAAGGATCGGCTGCGCGCGGAAACGGTAGAAGACCTCAAGGCGCTGGAAGAATATCCCGCTCCGAATTCCTTAGACTCAGTCAGAAGTCTGGCGCATTGGCCTATTAGGAAGGGAATGGCAATCAGGATTAAAAAGATAAAGCGTGGCCAACACGCGCGGGTCCAGAGAACCAGGTAACTTGCAACGTTAAAACAGACGGCCTAGAGAAAGTACACCTCTACCAGGAAAAAAGCGGCCGCTGGTCGACAAGTAACAATTCAGTAACTCCCGGACCCTGGATGAACACGGGTGGGGTGAGGGGCAAGGCCGCGGAACTAAACAAGCCGACCGTAGAGCGAACAAATCATCCCGGACGTCGTCTCGCAGGTTGAAGGATTCGCGCGGGGACAGGATCAGAGGTAGGCACCCTTACAGGAAGGGAGCTGTCATTCTAAAACGTAGAAGTCGCAGATCAGAAACCCCCAACATTTGAGGTACTCAACGAAACTCGGAGAAGGGACTCGACTTCTGGTCAGTTCAGGCAGGGGCTCGGTCTATAAACGGGAAGAAAAGCTCCGGGCATACGCTGGGAAAGCAGGACGCATGATCAACGGCGAAGAGGAACGGCGCGTGCTGATTCTCGAAAAAAAGGAGGAAGGGGTGTCAGTACACACAAATATCACAATGAAATTCAAGCGCAGTCTCCCTCTATAGAGAGGGCAAAGCAGAGCCAAAGCGCGTCGGCGCTCCTATAATGGGGCGTAGAAGGCAAGTGCAGAACCGGCAGAGAACGGCGAGCGAGTAACAGGATTAACGTCCTACATCCAGTGAAAAATTCTGGAGTTCCACGACAGCCGCAAACCGGAGAGCCGTGTCAGGGGCTGGCTCACGATGGCCTCGCACCTCCGGGAACATTGTAGGAACGGGAGGGCTTGGAACCGATACCACTACGAGCGAGACCACGAAGACTACATGCCTGCGCGGCCCGACAGCGGCGAAATGCCAAGGTTATTTTGAGGTACGAGAGACCGGTCGAGAACAATCTTACAATAACTGTCCCGTCCAGGGGGGCGGAAGCAGCAGATAGGGATCTGAACCTGAAGAAATAGGGACGCTGCGAAACCCATCGGAGAAGAGCGGCAGCTGCTGACTA
>Ga0179591_1357963_pt1 | contig 28349 bp, 29 predicted proteins | sample CZOMad2_1_08_16f_FD_182891 | JGI IMG/M metagenome (GOLD analysis project Ga0179591, IMG submission 182891) | Vadose zone soil fungal communities from Angelo Coast Range Reserve, California, USA - CZOMad2_1_08_16fungal (PacBio error correction) | ecosystem: Environmental > Terrestrial > Soil >...
GAGGGTTTAAATGTGTTATGTTGAGAAAATGAGCAGTGATGTTGACATCGGGGAGGGATTCTGGGGGTCGTTCAAGGGGGGGGGGTTCATCTTAAACCTGTACTACCTTAGGAGAGTTCGTTGGAAGTATGAAGGGCAACTTCCTAACGCGTTTATGCGATGTACAAAGCCCTCCGAGTAGCCACACCGTACGACTCTCTATTCGCCTCGAAACACCTTGGGGGAAAGAAGGGAGGGATTGAAGGAGCTTGACCGAGGGCAGGAGGGGGTTCCCTCTTATGAGGGGATGGTCTCCCAGAAAAGGCGGTAAGGGTCGCTCGCTCTTTGTACGGACGTCAATGCGCGGGATACACCGGTATAAGAGAAAGGGAGTAAAAAAGAAACAGGTCTCAAGCAAATGAGTTTGGGAGCAAGAACGACTCTGTATCTTCTTGCTAAAGTGAACGAGGGGAACAAAGTGTAGTGGAATCTAGGAAAACTTGGGCAAGTCTTTGGTTGGGAGGGGCATTTTCAAGGGGGGGGTATCGTCGGAGAAATCGGCTTATGGGACCCCCCCCCCAAAAAAATTCTTCACTGTTCGCTTTCACGAGGGGTGGGGAACCTCTGGTAAGGGATTGCCAAAAAAAAGAAAGTGTTGAAAGACACAGCTCTGGGAAAGTTACTGCCTACCTGACATTGTCGCCAGAGGAATTACGGAAACGTCCTGCACGATGTTGTGGGTGAGGTGCCGGGCGTAGTTGTGAGGGTGTCACATGAAAGCCGGGTCCACAAAGGGGTAAGTGGTGTTGGGGGCCATTACCCGGGATTAGAACACAAACAGGAGAGACCTCCGCGGGGGGGTCCCGGAGATTAACTGGTGGCGGGTTCGGCTTCACAGAACTCACGGAGGTCAGGGGTTTATAAAAAAAGTATGTGTTCTCAGGTAATCACCCTCATCCAACAAGGGAGACAACTATTGATCGGGGTGGGTAAAACTTCTTTAAAAAGCGGAGGACCATTAATCATGAGGGAGAACAGGTGCAGAAGAAAGAGGAAGTTCCGGGAGGACAGCAGATCATTCAGGTGAAGGTTTCTTCTTTGAAGGGTGACTGAAACAATCAAGGAAGACGCGGCGTTATCAGCGACAGTTTAGTACGTCCGGGAAAAACGAGTCTAGGGTTATCCCACTCTTCGATGAGGGGGGAACAGGTAATTTCCAAAGGTATGAGTGGATACCCAGGGGGGGGGGTTGAACAGGGTGGGACGGCTTATATCCAGCCCAGCTTCTTGATGCAGGGAGGTTGATTCAGGGAAGAGGCAGGGAACGCAGGACATTAATGCCTTAGCAAAGTAGGGAGGGGTCGATACGCAGGGGTGGCCCGCGAAGGAAAAGGGGGAGGGGGAGAAAAAGTCAACGCAACGCCGTGTCAAATGGTGAAAGATTCAGGTATGCGGAAAGTGCAAGGAATGATAAACGCCAAGGAGCTTAGAGATATCTAGAGGGGGATGGGCTAGGCGGACGAGTCAGCTCAAGGGCCGGACTCATCATGGCCACTAACCGGGGGGGACTTCTTTCGCGACGAGGACGAGAAACTCGCTGCTCAACCACTCACACAAGAAAGGAGGGGGACTTGCACTTTGGAAAAGTTGTTGGGGGGAGGGTGAGAGAAGACTTGAAAACGAGACCTGGCAAAAAAAAATTGGGGGAAAGGGGGGGTTGGCTTCCGCCAAGCGGACTGAGTCCCAGAAAAAAGCCGCCTTCAGAGGCAAGGGTACAGTCCCTGATCAAGTGAAAAGCGGGCCCGCCGTCTCCAAAAATCGGTGAAAGTCTCGGTTTTCCCTTCGGACGTGGAGGGGGAAGGGAGACGTTATGTCCGCTCGGGATACGATTTCGAACTGAATGGAAGGGAAAGGGAAGAGATAATCCGGCGACATACTTCTGAAACCTACCTGAAAGAAGGCTCAACGAAACGAATTGAAATGAGGAGAACGATGCTTCGCTCGCCACTGGCCTTGGGAAAAGTTGCGGAGGGGGAAAGGTGGCCGAAGCGCAATAAATCCTGAAAAAGAGGACCAAGTCACTCTCTTGGAAAAAGTCGTCTATCAATACACCACCAAAGGTACTCACTTCCCTCCAGAAACCTCGTCCGATGGTTTACTCCACGGCCAAGAAGTAGGGAAGACCCCGGTCTTCAAATCGGCAGGGGCTCTGCGGAAAGCCATCCCAAGTAAGTTACAGCACAAGCAAAAACAAAAGCGATAACATACTTGGAAATATAGGGGGGAGCCACATGAGGAAGTAAGGCAATACCACCTCTGCATCAAAATTCAAAAAGTTCTTAAAATTGATACCATGCCGGTTCAAGAGACAAGGCTCTCAGATCTACCCTCATTGACCATGAAATGGCGGAATAGACGTAAAAGGAGAAGGGAACGAGGACGTTCTTGCATGTCTATCAGTACCAAAGGAAGCAGGTGAAAATGGGTCTACTATCCGGAGCTGAAAAGGATTACATTTGAAGCGGAAGAGTAGAGTGGCCCTCGAATACCGAGATGCAAAACAACAAGGTCGATGATCCACGACTGGACCGTAGCACTTGGGAAGGTTCGCAATAGAAGACTACGGAGGAAAAACTGCCTCACCGTAATGAATGGAAGGAGAAAAGGTGGCACGCAATCTTGAGTCTGGGGAGAGAGGGTCAAAGCTGGACCTTTCATCCAACACAATCGTTTTCAAGAGCAGTGTTTTCTATTTTATCACAACGGCTTACGGGACATGTTGAAGTTCAGGGGGTCAGGCACAGCCAGCTCTACTAAAAGAAAAAGGGAATTAAGGGAAAAAAACTCTCTTCAGAGGCTCTGCGGTTAGGTTGGGAAGCATAACGGGGGGCGTTAAGAGCACCAAAGATTGGGGGCAAGAGTTCATTTCCCAATTAACAATACGCCTGAAAAAAACAGCAGGCCTCTAGAAGTCGCGAAGCTTAGAAATGGAAGAAAAGGAGGGAAAACTGACAAGGAAATGGAGGTGCTTTGATGTGGGCAACGTTATCCTAGGGACTACGACGAGGTAAACTGGTCAAAATGTCGCCGGCCTCGTCTAGAAAGATAATAACGACTCTCCGCACCACTGTCAGAAATAAGGGTTCGGCCGGACCAATTGGGATCGACAAGGGAGAAAAGCATAAAGGAAAAAAACACATATTTAACATACTAAGACGCTCGATTCTGGCATCCTACCCTCGAAAGGATGAGTGCTGTACAACGAATGAAGAAAAGAGTTGCGCTTAAATAACGAAGAACAATAGAACTTCCTTAGAAGCGCATCAAGCGGTAAACCTAACGAGGAAATCGTTAAAAGAGACTGTGTCCAAGGAAGGAGACAGGTGGCGGTTGTGATGAGGATAGGCGAGAGGCTGGAGGGGTCGAAGGGAGTTAATCTCCACCACCACGGGAAGGCCAAAGACAACAGAAAAGAACTCAGAGACGGTCAGCATAGGACCTACTACAACACCTGCGAAGAGAAAAGAAACTCCCTAATTGGAAGACGCAAAGTGTAGCAAAAAGACGCCACATGTGAAATCAATTGGGACGTTTGGAAACGTCAGAGTCCTTAGGTTTCATCACTAGAGACTGTTGTACATTAACCGTGGTACAGGGGGGATTAGCGGGAGTAAGGACGATCAAGGGTAGGGAAAATAAAAGAGACAGAGCACATGTGAAAAAAAAATCCTACTTTGAGCCGACCGGAGTTGGAATTCGTGTAGCTTCGGACCCTCCAGAAAGAGAGGTCAACCTGAAGGAAGAAGTCCTAAGTCAAGTTAGGTGGAAAAAAAAGGTTGCAACGCTATAGGGGAATTTACAGCAGCTCTTTGCCGTCCGGGGGGGAACTGAGAGACGACATCGAAGAAAAAGATAGGGGCGACAGGTTAAAAAGACCGCCCCGCCAACCACCGGGGGGAAGTTTCGGAAAGAACCCGGAACACTTTCTTCAACAAGCAGGGCAAATCAAGGAGGAGGATCGTCCAAATTCGAAAGGGAAGAAACGGAACAAAGAAGAACAGCGGATCTCGAAAAAGAAAACGAGGGAACTAAAATCCTTTACAGACTGTCCTTTGGACTCAGAAAACGTTGGCACGGGACGAAAAGGGGGATCAGTGACCCTGTGGACAAGGGGAAAGGGCGAAATCTCTCTGACAAAAAAGAAAAAGAAAAGAAATACGCCAGGGTTTTCCCGGGCTGAAAAAGAAGTCAACGGGTCGACGGCCACTAGTGAGGGCAACCGCAAGCCGACGCCGGGGAGTCCTCGTCGGGACTCGAAAAGGCAAGGAGGGGAACGCGGCCGAAAGGGAGTTAGTTTTGTAGGGAAATCGGGAGGGTAAAGAGACCTTCAGGATTCAATTTCGGAAAAAGTTGCCGGTCGACCCAGAAGGGAAGGGGGGTCCACGTGGGGAAAGGGTTAGGTCGTCTTTATAAGGTGAGGGGAAGGGGGGTCGGGGAGAGAGGGTAGAAGTGCAAGACCTCTCAGGAGCACGGCGACGTGCCGGTAGGTACTTTTTGAAAAAGAGAGTACAGGACGGCGGTAAAATGGTCCTTCTGTGCAGTCTTGAGCCGCGACACGAGACGGTACACTGAGAACACATCCGTGACTGATCGGCCGGATGACGGGGCAGGGGGGGTTGATCACCAGAATGGAAAGAGGTATCTCTGGGGGTACCTGACCTTTTATTCCTCATTTAAAACGCACTACGGCCAAAAAAGGAAACCCGGTTGTGAAGGGGACCAACGGGAAGATTGTAGTGGCCTTGCAAAAAAGGACCGGAATTCCACCCCATCCGGAAAGGGAGGACGCAGGGGATTTTGGAAAAAGGGGGTGCATCAACAAATCGGGGAAGGAGGGTGAGTCAAAGGCTGTGGGTTAAGCTAGGTTGCGTCAGGGAGGATACGTAGGGCTTTTTGCCTATGGCCTGAAAGGGAATCCTGGAGATGGACGTAGGAGCACAGACCTCACTCTCGCCACAAAAGGACATGACTACCTCTCGGATACTCAACGCCCCACAGGCGCCCTTTGAGGGGGGCTCCGTAGCGGGAGATTTCAGAGGGGGGAAAGTAGGAGGGTAGGCTCCACGGAAAAATGAGGGGAGGGGAAGGAATTAGCTAGAAAGGCCAGCTGGGGGAAGATTGCTTCACGTAGCTTCGAAAAGTAGCACCAGGGGAAAACTTCTATGAAGAAACATCTCCTGCGGCGCGGCGGTGATGAAAAGAACTCTGTCAGGGGGGGAATTTAGGTCTGTGACTACTCATTGGGGGGTTCCACGAGGGTCTTGGGGCCTTCCTAGAACAAGGGAAAGAAAAGGAGGGGGGGTTTGAGGAGGGGGTGGTGGGGAAAAGATTGGGGAACGCAATCTTGCCATCTGTTTGCTACCAAGTCCAGAGGGCACTCGGGTGGTGAGAAGCGTGTCCAAAGGTGCATCCTCTTTCGAAGGGGGAAGGGGGCCCATAAAGGCAAGAAGTGCTTTGGGAAAAAAACCTACTGGGGCTCAATGGAGGATTTTACTAGCAAAGTCCTGCACGAGTGGTGCCGCGGGTGCCCCTTCTTTTAGGGGGGGCCATAATCAGTCCCAAAAAAGGGAAATGTTGGAAGAAGAAAAACTGGATGCTAAAAGAAATCTCCACTAGACAAGGGGGGCATATATGTACCTTGGGCTTTTTTAGCCCTCTGTGCTTCGTACAATGAAATTAAAATGTCTAAAGTTTTCAAGTGAAAAGGTATTGTCGGGAAGAACCCAAAATCGAACACCTTACAACGAGGGGAAGAAGTTATCGACAGGTGACCACTTAGGGACATATAAAAACTAGAAAGATGCTCTCCTTTGCGCGGCCAGCTGAAAGTGACCGGGGGGGGGCTTCAGCATGAACCGGATGGAGGAGGGGGGGGAGGTATTGGTTCGCTTAAAAAATGAGGGCGGACCGACAAAGACGGTGGATAAAAAAGAAAAGAAAATGGTTGTGGGTACATTTAAGGGGTCCAGGCAAAGAGGTCTCAGAAAGTCAACAAGGAAAAAGATGCGGACTGGGGGGGAAAGGTCTTCTTAGAGAGAAAAAAATTACAATTGGTAGAAATGGGGAGCATTGGGAGGGGAAAATTCGACATATAGTGTACTTTTCGAGCGTGAGGTCGTCGCAGTCCTCCAGGTTAGTGGCCGGCCGAGGAAATACACCGGGAATGAGGCTCGACTGAGGTGGGGGAGAAAAAGATCGAATAGAAAAGGGAATTTGAGTCACTGGTTCCCAACTCCCACCCCGGTGAAAAGGTATCATAAGAGTTCTACTGGGGTACTCCATTGGTCGGCGACGCCGTAAGGGTCTATCTATGGGTAAGAGGAGTGCAGAAAGGGGGGGATCAATAGTCTGTTTTTGAAAAGAACACATGTCGGGAGCGGTACTTCCCCAAGGCCAAAATCAATGCTTGGGGAGGCCAAAACGGGGGGAGGAAGAGGAAAACTCGGGATCGGCGGGAGAAACTCACTGCGGACTTAGGGACTTGCTTTGAGCCGGGGGTTTTTTCTGTCTCCGGTCCCGTCGGAAAAACGGCACTGGAGGAGCGGGCGGGGAAATGCTTCTGGAGAGGAACCTGCCAAGCCCGGAAAAAGTCAGAAAAAAAAGTCAAGGGAGGGATATAAGAAAGGAAAAAACGAGACTGGTCTCAATGGTTGGCTTAGATCTGTGTCCGGGCGACGGGTATGTGGGGTTTGGTCTGAAAAGGGTGGGAACAGGAAAAGGGAGAGACTCGAAACAAACAAAAGCGGGAAGGGGAAAAGTCTTAGGGCCAAAAAACATGGAAATAGGCGAAAAAAAAAAAAAAAAAAGACCAACCTTCCGTTAAAACCAAAGAGAAACGAGAAAGGACCGATCGTGATCTCGCGCCACGGAGGCGGATTCGACTTGATGGGGGGGAAATTGCGAAGGAAGAAAGCAAGGGCCAAAACTTCCCGGCCTGAGAAAGTTCCGGTGCAATGGAACCGACACCACAAAGGCGGAAAAAAAGACTAAAGACTCCGCTTCTGACTTTTGCCGTCCAAACAAATCTTCAGAAGGGCATCCACCTTTCGAGAAAAAAGGAAAAAAAGGTAAGGTTGCGAAGAACCCGCGGAAAGGGATTCAAAGTGAAAGGAAAAGGGGGGTTTAGAAAGAGGGGAAAGCATATACCATAAAAATCTATATTTAGGAGCACCGAAAGTCGTCCAAAGAAAGATCCAACAGATGAAAAGAAAGACGAATGGAGTGGGAAGACAAAGAAGGGGAGGATCTTCTATATTGCCACGGGGCTGATCTCGAGATCAGCAGCCACCGAGGGCGGAAAAGAAGACTTGCCCCGAGGGATAGCGCAAACCACAGTCCGGAGAAAAAACTTGGACAAGGAAAAAAGGGAAAAGAAAACTCAAAAGTTGGAAAGGGGGCTCGTCCTCGATCCAAGGAGACCTGCGGACTACAGTCTGCGGCGTTGTCTTCTCAGAGTGCGAAAAACTTACATGTGACCCCAACACTTCCCAGGGGGGGGACACGAGAAACTTCGCGGAAGGGTCGGACAAAAAGGATAAATACTAACTCATGAGACTGGAGGGAAATCAAAGTAAAATGCAGAGGGGGCCGAAGTAAGAGGCAAAAGGTATTCCAGCGTTGGAAGGAAAGGACCATCTTACGTCAGAAAGGGGGGGGGGAGACAGAGGGGGGCGAGGGGAGGGGGGGAGTCAACCCAGAATGCATCAAAGGTTCAGGGAGCCGGGGGGGAATAAGTTTGAATCACCGACTCCCAAGGGACTAAGGAACACCGACTCGGGAGGGGGGGTTCACGGCTCGCTGTGAGGTTATCATCCAGGGGGGGATGCTAAACAAAACGAAAGGAGGGCAAAAAAGGAGAAACCCATAAAAGAAAAATAAAAAAGTCACGAAACACATTGTTCAGGCCGGCTGTCAGGGAAAGATCCAGGAAGCCAATTCTGTCAAAGAACGGCAACGGGGGAAAAAGGGCCTTTGAACGGCACTGGCAACGCTAAAGCACACTTACATTCTCCTACAAAAAGCGGTCGAACGATGGAAACTCTTGGAGGCAAAAGAATTGCCATGGAAAGGGGGAGAGACCCCAAAACATCAGAAAGCCTGAAAAAAAGTTCTTAACTACGGGGGAAGCCGGACAAGTACCAATTTATGGTCTACCACAAAGAGTATTACAAGGGAGACAATCTGCACTCACCCACGAAGTTCTTGACCGCACCTCGCCGGGGGCACGCTGTTGAAAACTTGTCATGAGAGAAAAGAGGCGGTCGCTAGAGCTCCTCAGGGGAAAGGCAAGGAGGGAAAAGACGTGAAAAGACGAGACTAACATAGGAAGCTCGGTCGTAGGACTCTCGAAGAGGGGGAAACAACGGGAAGAGGGCAGTTCTTACCTAACGGAAAACACTTCGAAAAGGGGTAAGTGGGGATGGGGGAGAAATGGATGGGAACTGTAGCTATTAGGGACTTTATCCCTAGCGCAGACACGACGCAGAAGGAAAGGAGTCAAAGGCCCTGGAGACATAAAAAAAAATAATCAAAAAAACTAAGGACTCAAAAAAGTTACAAAACACGAGGAAAACTTCGCAGAAAAAACATCCAAACCCAAATGGCTCCAAAGTCGAAAAGAAAAGCCGGGCTAATTTAGGTTTTAAAAACGGAACTTAAGGAAAACTCACAGAGGAAGGGAAACAAAGGTTGGGTAAGTGAGGGAAAAAGGGGAACTTTCTTACATAATTTCATCAAGGGGACCTGGGACATCTACCCCTGGAAGGGTAATCACAAAAAGTAACGGGCGATAAAGATAGTGAGGGGGTCTTGGAGGACGAAGACCTGATCAGGAATCGATAGCGAGAATCTAATGAAGACGATTCCGCATATCGTTCCCCATTGGGTACAAAGACCAATTCAAGGCTGGAGAGGAGGCAATTGAGACTGTCTTGACTGTATGGCAAAGTCAAACCGACCGGGGCGCCAAAAAAGGAATTAGAAAAGGGAAAAAAGAGACAAAGAAAGAAAAACTTGGACGTAATGTGGGAACCTCACAGAACTTGAAGCATTAGAACAAAAGGGCATACTTCTGTCTCGTCGTAGGGGGAGGCTAAATGCAAAATGGCTTCTATCTCTCCTGGAGGGAAGGGTGGTCTATACCTCCCAGTAAAGGGGGAAAATCCCAGTTGTAGGGCTCCTAGTAAGGGGGAAGGAAGGATATAACCTTGTTTAGCGAGAGAAAATGTCCCTACAATTTGAAAAAAAAAAAAACAATATGTATTATTTAAATAGGAAGGAGCCGATAGGGGTAAGGATTAAGGGCCAAACCCAAGTTGGAAGACGCACGTGAGGGGACAAGAAAAAAGGAAGGTTATGGAAAAGAGAACGGGTGACCGCACTAACAGAGAGAAGGACGAAAAGTGGGGTCCTTGGAAAATTATTGAAAGAATAATCGTCGACAGGGAAAGAGTCCGAGAAGGTGGAACTTCCTTGCTAAGCATCCCTAATTACGGAGTTGGGAGTAGGGGAGTAAATTCTCGTGGGGCAACACGGGGGAGAAAAATTGAAAGAAGAGGAAAAAAGATCTAGTCCTTTTTTTTGGTGGTGGTAGGGTGCGAGGCCTGGAAAAAGGATGGAAGGGTAGTGGAAACTTTTCAAAGACGATTAAACTGGAAGGAAGTTCCTTTGTGAAATCTTTGATCGGAAGAAGAGTCACGCAAGGAAAAAGGGAAGAAACATCGTAGAGGATAGCCCGTAAAAAGGGCGTTTATAAAGGAAGGAACTAGTTATACTTTTGTGGAAGGGAACTTAGCGAGAAGGGAGAAAGACTAGAAGAGTTGGCATTTCAACCTTTCCTTCGGTAGGAAAGGTCCAGCGGAAGGAATGACGTAAAACACATTCCTTAGGCCCTTTGGATTAGGTTGAACACGTCAAAATCGGGAATGGGGGGGGGCTTGTAGAAATCTTGGGGAAAGAGGGAGTGCGCAGAGTCGGAACCGGAGCGCGGTTCGGGGTTTATTGGAGGGGGGAAGGTAAACCACGGAGGGGAAGCCGTAAAAAACCTCCAGAAGAAAGTAATACGTACATCGGAAGACCAAAAGAAAAAAAGAACGTTGGGATTGGAGAGAGTAGAGTAAACTGTTCATGAAGAAACTTTTTAATCGGTGGGAGAAACATTATCAGGAAGGTCGTAAGTGTCTAAAAAAAAGAGTGAGGAACTGGTATGAGACTTCAGCAACAGAAAGGAAGGAGGGATTCCAGTCAAAAGCGAAGATAAGGGGGGGTCGTGACCGAACTAGGAGGTGGGTTCTTATTTCGAAAGGGAAGTGGTTGGGAAAAGAATGGTGTAAAACAAAAGGGGAGAAAAAAGTAGGTGGGTTGCTTGTGGTAAATGGTGGTGTGGGGTTGTGTGTGGGGTTGTTGGGGGAAGTTTGGGTTTTTGTGTGGGGTTTTGGTGTGGGGTTTGTTGGGGGGTTTTGGGTGGGGGGGTGGGGGTTTTTGGGGGGGGGGTTGGGGGGGGGTGTGGGCAGGGTTTTTGTGGAGGGTGGTGGGGGGGTGGGGGTTGGTTGGGTTGTGGTGTGTGTGGGCGTGTTGTGAGGGTGTGTTGGAAGGTGTTGCGTTGGGGGTGGAGGTGTTGTGGGGTGGGGGGGTGTTTGGGTGGTGGGGGTGGGTTTTGGAGGGAAAGAAGGTGGGGGGGGTGGGGGGGTGGGTGTGGGTGGTTGTTGGGGTGGCAGGGGGTTGGGGGGGTTTGGGGGGGTAGGGTTTTTTTGTGGTGGGGGGGGGTTGTGGGGGGGGGGGTTTTTGTGGTGGGGGGGGGGGGGAGGGTTTTTGGTAGTGTGGCGGGGGGTTGGGGGGGTGTTGTTGTTGGGGGAAGTTTGTGTGGGGGGGGCGGGGGGGGGGGGGGGGTTGGGGTTTTGTGGGTGTGTGGGGGGGGGGGGGGTGGGGGTTGGGATGTTGGGGTTTGGTTGGTGGGTTGCGGGGGTGGGGGGGGGGGGGGGGGGGGGGGAGGGGGGAGGGGGGGGGGGGGGGAAGGGGGGGGGGGTGGGAGGGAGGGGGTGGTAGGGTGGGAGGGGGTGGCGGGGGGGGGGGTGGGGGGGGGGGGGGTGGGGCATAGGGGAGAAGAGGCGAGGAGGAGGGGAGGGGGGTTGAGGCAGGGTGGGTGAGGGGGGGGAGGGGGTGGGGGCGGGGGGGGGGGGGTGGGGTGTGGGGGGGGGGGGTGGAGGGGGGGGGGGGGGGTGGTGGGGTGGGGGGGCGGGGAGCGGGGGTGGGGGGGGGGGGGGGGGGAGGGGGAGGGCGGGGGGGGGGGGGGGGGGGGGGGTGGGGGGATTAGGGGGGGGGGGGGGGGTGGGGGGGGGGGGGGGGAGGGGTGGGGTGGGGGGGAGTGGGGGGGGGGGCGAGGGGGGGAGGGGGGGGGAGGAGAGATTAGGGAAAGGGAGATCGAGGGGAAGGATGATTTCATATGCTCAACTTGGGAAATATTTTGCTGGATCGAGATGTGGTAAGGAGCAATCTGGTAGATGAGAAGAGGTGCCTTTTGCGGAACAGAAAGCAAAAACTTGCCACTGTTCCCGCCCATGTGGAGGAATTGAGATATTTTATACCTACTTCTTCCTAAAAGGGGTGTTCTTCAAACGTTGTCCCTTGAGAGGGGGGGAGGGGGCTAAAAAACTACTTGGGGGGGGCAAAGGACTAATCAATAAGGAGAAGAAGCAAATAGAAAGAGAGTTTTTTTCAAGGATATCCTGGGGGGGGAAATGATGGGTGTTGCTACGGAAACTGGGGACAAAGGAAGGGAGGAAGGGAGAGGGGAACCCTGAAGAGAAAAAAAATGAATAAGCCTAGTCTCGGTGATCTCTGAGAACTTAAAGGGGAGAAAACAAGAGGCTCCATTACTGGAAAGATGAAAAGGTTAGTGGTCAAACAAGGGGAGGGAGATATGTTTTCGTCGGTCGAGAAGAAAAGACCGGGGAGAAATATCAAGGAGGAAGAGCGGCAAAGGGATGGGAGCGAGAGAAAAGGATAAGTGAGAAGGGGGGCAAGGGAGGGGGGTAGGGGGTAAGAGGGGATTTAGGGAGGGGGGTAAGGGGGTAAAATGGGGAGTAGGGGGGGGGCGGTGAGGGGAGGGGAGGGGGCTGGGGGGGGGGGGGCGATATAGGAGTGCTCCTCTACGTTAATTGGGGGGGTGAAATGGTAGTTTCCTATTATGAGAAGTAATAAAAATCGTCCTATCGTTGGGGCAGATGTAGGAAAGTTGGAGAGGAGAAAAACATTTGTTATCAGTGGATTTTACCTGATCGTACATTGGGGGATTGGTGAGTGCTCTCCTGCCCTCTCTCAAGAGAGGGGTAATGTGAAGAGGAGGATACTCCTACTTTCTCTATCGTATTTAGGTGGAGAAATATAAGAAATCAAACATGGGTAAAAGGAAGAAAAGAAGAAGAAGTTCATTGTTAAAGGGGGTTGGCAGGAAGGGGGGGGAATTTAGGGGGTTCTCTCTTGAATTAGGGTTGAGTCTCTTTGGACTGAGAGGTGCTGTGAACGAAGGAAGTCAGGCTTTTCGGATGACTTCACTGTAAACTGACGGTGACCTAAAATCTGAGGAGAAAAAAGAAAGAGACTCGCTTCTCCGGTTACTAGTTTGTGTGCTTCTAAGAACTTTCTAGAAGGGGATGGGAATCGTTTTCAACTATGAGAGCCAAATGGCCTAATCAGCAAAACAAAGAAAAGTGGAGGGATGCAGCCAAGCGGGCCCTCCTTAGAGAGGGGAGAGAAAGAGGTTGTTTCCCTCTTTAAGGTTCGGGTAGACAAGGGTTAATAAATTATTTCTCTGGTCTCTCACAAGGGAGGAGAGGAAAAGATCTGCCGCGAAAATTTGAAACGAAAGTAGAACGTAAATCCCCGGCTAATGTACCCAAAGTTAAGAAAGATAGAAGGCTTACTCTTCTGAGAAAAGTACAACGGGAAGGGTCAGGGAAGGGAAGGTCTTACTTGGACGGGGACAGACCTCCTCCTCTCTGACGAAAAAGCGGAAAATGCTCTATTAGGAGTATCCCGAAAAAAAAACCTTGAAAAATCAAGGAAGAACTGAAGGGCTTTTAATGACGCGGCGTAACCAAGGTCGTCGACATCCTTTTCTAAGTGGAAAAGGCAGAGACCTCAGAAGGGTGCACTCATGGGGCCGCAGAGAGCCGTAGAACTATTAAAATAAGGCGGAGGAAAACTAAATTTATCAAAAAGTAATGAATACATAGGAACATGCACTGTTGGAGGTTGGTCATTCTCAATTCCTTTGATGAACTTACTATATCTTCCTCATAGAAGAACAGATATCAGAGAAGTAAGGGAAACCCGGGAAATGGAAAACTTCAGGAGGGAGGTACTCTCGCCCTGCAATGTCGTCACAGAAAACAAGTAAGATCTCACTGAAAATGGGGGGGAGACGGCTCGACACGGAAGGGGGCAAAAGTAACATTGCTGGCGTGGAGTAAGAGCTATTGGTGGACAGTGTGAACCACCCCACCACTTAAACACGGAGGAGCCGGAGGCGAAATGGGGTTAATTGGAAATTCAGGAGTCAGAAATTCCTTAGCATCTGAAAGGGGGGAAACGTCAATTCTTGTTTCGAGCGGAAGAAGCTGGAAATGTGCTCAGGGGTCAGGAGAGTGTTTTGGGAAAGGAAAGGCGTCCAAAAATGAAGAGCAAAAGCTGTTATAAACCAGGGGAGGGGTAATGTTCTCAGCACCAGCATGGCTACTAACTCGGGAGCTAAGGAAACAAAATCGGCGGTAGGGGTAAGAGGAGGGGTAGTGAGCATCCGGTGGACCGGTAAGGACCAACACCATTAACAGGTGGGGCACGGGGGATGTCCACAATTACAAATTATAAACGAAAAAGAGGAAACCACTGAAGTACTCGTTAGGGACAGAGGAGAAAGGGGAAAAATCGGAAAACTTAAATCAAAGGTTGGATGGCTTTCTTGGCAACTGCAAAGGGACCTGGAAGATGATAAAAACACACGAAAGCGGGGGATCACTACATCCACTCTGGACAGCGGGGGGAAAGAATGCCAGGGTCCCGATTTTCTAGGTAAAGAAAAATTGATCCCACACCTCACAAAGGGAAGGGGTCTAGCCGGACAATAAGTTCATAAACCCAAGGAGGACAAATCAAATTATGACTCAAACAAATGAGGGGGGGAAAGGGGAACTCCGGCGCCTCCGAGAGGGGGGTGAGGGAATCCTTCGGTTATCTGGGGAGGAAGAAGGGGCATGCGAAAGTTTCATCTGGACGAGAAAGATGCTACATAAGGAAATCTCTCCTTGGGATACCTAGCGCATAATCAACAGTGAGACCCATTTACTACGTAGAAAAATTGGACACTACCTTGACTCCCGGGGGGCGTTGGGGACGCAATGAGGAAAAAGGTTGGGAATATATTCTAGGGAAAGTCTTAACTCGAAAACTCCGAAATGAGCGAAACGCGAAGACCAAGAAAAAAAGTGGAAAGAATCCACACTTACGGCGAATATAATGGCCAAAAGGACAAGGATCCTAAATAAAGATCACGATTCTAAACATCCCCATAAAGGGGGGGAGAGGAGAAATTGCTACATACCGCAAAGGGAGACATGGTCAAGAAAGAGGAATGGAGAGGGAATTTTTGGTGCATCGACCAAGGAAGTGGCAATAAACATCCTGAAAGGTCTCCTTAGATTAGTTCCAAGACAAAGTTGAGTTTAACTCACGCACGAGGGAATTTACGACAAAGCGTGGAACTTGAAAATAAGGGAGTAGGTCTTCTATTATCTTAATCTGGAATACAGACGTAGATAAAAGGGAATCAGATTCACGTGACTGGCAGGACCTTCAGTTCGTTAACCAAGAATAGAGTCAGGGTTATTTAGTCGGCCCGGGTCACGCGATGGTTAAGCCTGGACTTCAAGACGAGGGGACAGTTTGACACCAGGGCAACGGTACTCTCCATCACAGACACAACCTGCTAATGGATCAAGGGAAGGGCAAGGTCCAAGGAAAAATCTTATATTAAAAGTCAGGGGGGGTAGAAGTAAACAGTCAGCCGAGTCGACCGGGGAGTAGAGGTGAAAACTTGACGTTACATCACCGTGAAGCGGGATTCCTTCGCCAAATCCTCCCTTTAAAGAGGGAAGGGACAGTTGTGGCTTCAGGGACTTAAACAGATGGCGATACTCACACACAACGTATTAAAAGGAGAGAGATAGCAATTGGGACCGGGGAACAGGAGGCTTCCCTGGAGGAAACCCACGGTTTATGAGCAAGGACTGAAGGTGATGCCCTCGGTGGAGGCAACGGAAGGGAAAATCGGGGAGGGTCAACGGCTTATGGTTTCTTAGAACCCTCGGGAAGTAGAGGCCCTGGTATTTCCTACGGAAGGAAGGGAGGACATCAAGTGGACGGCCACGTTTTGCGGGGATTGGGCTAATTGAAAAAGTCTTGTATCCCACTTAGGATCATCGAGCCGGAAAATCTTTCATAACGTAATGGAATTTGTCCTTGGTAATCGATGGGAAAAAGTACTGGGAACGGGACGACAGGGCAGTAAAATGAGCGCCGGAAGGAAAACTCGGAAAACCTTTCGAGGGATAGCAGGCTCCAAGGGCTTCAACTTTCTCACCTGCATGAAGGGGTGAGAGTAGTTGATTTTGAACTGCCGAAAGGAAAATTAAAAGGAAACCGAACGTACACCCTGTTCGGGGTCACAATTCCATTGCGATGCCAGCAGCACGGCTTCCGTTCCCGGAAAAACTGAAGGAAAAAAGACCCCTTTGCGTCTTGGAAAAAAAAAGGGAAAACAAATCGTCCTTTTGCTTGGGGATTGGAAGTGGGGGGTGAACGTTAGTGTCAATTAGGGCTGACCGTAGGAGCTTTATGAGAACGGTAAGGTTCCGGACGTCGCAAGGGCGGGGACGAAAAAGGGACAGCAAGCAAATAAGAGAAAGCACAGCCATATCTAATCAGACGTAAAACCCCACCGGGGGTTGTGGAAAGGTAGAAGTGAGACCTATCTCGGACGGAGAGACTTGTAGTATAAAAGGTAACACTGGTAGGACATGAGACTCAAATCGTGAAGACGCGTGCGTCACTGAGAGCGCCCTATCCCTCATACCCAGAAAGGGGAAAAGAGGGTCAGTCTCTCTGAAATCGGGACGGGGGGGTCAATAGTTTCTCAATGGGGAAAAGAACTGGGATGGGAAGGGAGAAAACAGAGACCGTCGTTGTGTAACTGAGTTCTGGGAAGGGTTCGGGGAAGGAAAGGACACTGGGCAACGCTGTTGCAAGGTAACTCTTGTGGGGGACTAGGCTCGGGGAATAAGGTTCCATGGTGAGGGGGCCGAGAACCCGTAGGGGTAAGGTGACGCCCGCCTTTTCGAAATGGGCGAAATGGTTAAGAGAAAAAAGAAAGACTCCTGCACGTTTGGGGGGAACGGCCGCTGAATGCTGTGGGAGGGGGTCCATTAACCAACCAACATCTGGGGGTACGTGGTGTTGTGGGCATTGTTCCCCGGAGCACACGAAAGCGAGAGAAGAAAATACTTGGGGGAAGGAGATCCCGTGAAGTAGCCCTGCGGGGGGGCTGAAAACTTCAAAAACGAAAGGGAAGGGTGGGATTCCACGGAGTTGATTATTGGGGTAGCAAGCCGAATAGTTAAAGAAGGGAGGATCTCGTGATCGAGGGCAGGGGAGGCCAGCGTATAAACCGGGTCAAAAGTTAGGGGGGCACCTTTTCTCATGCCATCTGCATCAGGGGGGGTAAGCAGAGTAGTCTTGCAGGGTGGAATTAAACATCGCTCCGGAAGCGAAAAAGGGAGAGACTGTGTGGGGTTCAACCTCGAGATTAGAAAAGAGAAGATCAAAGGGAAAGGGTCTCGGGAGGGCCAGAGCACCAGGTTAACGGGTATCAGAATTGTAAATCTGAAAAGACATTATTGATGCAGGGATGGTGCGAACTCGAGTTTCTTGCACCTAAATTTGACCGGCCGAGGACATAGAGGAGAGGGGAGAAGAGGTGGAACTCCTCTCATCACTGTTTTCAGTTGAAAAACGACACGAATACAGGGGATATTAAGTTTGTGATAATTACTGTGGCTTGGCAGGGGGAGTCCCTTCTGAGCTTGGTTATAGGCATTGACTATTCCTGCTTGCAAGAAAGAAATGGAGGTGAGAATCAGTCTCAAGCAACAGGATGGTTCTCGACTCGAACTGGGAGTTGGACGGAGCACCAAGTCGGATATGACCCGGTGGGAATCCTTTGGGTTCTCAGCAGCAGGTACCACAAGAGGGAGCAGCGAAGAAAAAGGTTTCTGAGGGGGGAAGCCGGTTTCTCATCAAAAACCCTTTTAAATCACCCATCACCACCCCAGAAAAGCAGACCAGGCGTGGGCGGTCTCTCACACTCAATCGTGCACGCCTTCGAATCGGCGAAGGTGGTTGTCCATTGAAAAAATGAGTGGTATCTGGTCCTGGACTTGGAAGGTTGGAGAGGAAGGAGTCCTGAAACACTGGGGTAGGAGAGAAAGAGAAGAGTTCGACTCTGAGCTCCAACGGTTGTAAGTCGAAAAGGGGCAGGGGTCCTCCCAAAAGGAAAAAAGAAAAAATGAGAAGGAGGCCCTCTACGTTACGGAGCTCCCGCCACGGGGGAAGGCCAAGGGGGACTCGCGTGGATGAAGGCCGAGCAGCTCCCTCGGCGACAAGAGGCAAAGGACCCTCTCTTACACGAGAGAAGAAACAAAAACACGGATACCCTAAAAGACCTACGCGAGCTGGTGGAGCCTGGTCCTCAATAGCGTCTCTGGTAAGCCCCGGTAATGAGACTCGCAGGGTGGGGGGTTGTGGCGAGACGGTGCATAACCTCGCAAGTGGAGCCTTTCACACCCGAGGAGGGAATCGAACTATAACAAGAGGATAGAGTCGTGCGGCAAAGACGAGGTTCACCAGTAATCAAGCAAAATCGGCAGATCACAAAATAAAAGGAGGGAAGGTGTAAATGGTCCAGGCTGCGATCAGTAAGCACGTTGAACCCGACTACCGGAGGGCGGGATCAGACCGCAGAGAAACTGAAGAAAAAAACCAGAGAGACTATCGCACCAAGTCCGCATCCAGGTGCGAGTCAGGGGGAAAATCTCAGCCTGCTCACAATTTTCCCTGGGGCTCGTTCAAGGGGTACCTTAGTACATTACCAAGTTGCCGAATAGGGACCGTTGGCGTCTGAGAAAGGAAGTGTCATACCCTTACATAAAAAACAATAAAAGGAGAAAGGGCAGGCGCAGGGGGGTTATGACAAAAGGCAAGGAACCTACAAGGAGTGCTTCAACAACTGGGGGAATGACCGACAGGGTAGCATAGGTCTCAAGCTTGTCAAGACGACCTGCTATAAACGAGACATCGGTTACGAGCAATGTGTGAATGTTCTTACGATACAGAGAACGACAACGTGATCACCCGGACCAGAAGTTCATGGGGGCTAAGAAACAAAAAGCAGGGCTACTCCGAAAAGGAAGCTCACGCCAAAGGTAGGGTCGAGTAATCAAATAGGGTCAGGTGACAGCCGTACCCACACCACGTAAAGCTTTGGGGGTCTTGCCAAGAAAACAAGAAGGACCATTTCAAGCGGCAAAGAAAAAGGGGGCAGGAAAGCTACTTCGGGCGAAATCGCAATGGGAAAAAGGAAAAAATACCCTCACCTAGGGGCAAACGGAAAATTCTTTCACATATGAATACAATTTCCTAAACAAGGGTTAAAGCGGAAAAAGGTGAAGCACCCGAGGCCAAGGGGGGCCGAGAGTTCAGAAACTAGGAAAATCGAATACACAATGACCAGAGGGGGCGACTCCGTTTTCGAACAAGACCAAGGGATCGACACCAATGAAGGAAAGGTTTTACACAGATATCATATTGAGGGAACCGCCAACGTCCTTCGCCAAATCGAAGGTTGGATGCTCATCCTCTTCCAGACGTCGGGAGACTGGGGAGATACTGAGAAATGAGGTCAGCTGGACTATTAAAATCATCTTAACGAAGTAGGTCCTGGGGGGCCAACGCAATAAGGAAGGCTTTAACCACCAGGGGTGGGGTTACAGACTTCGGGAACTTCAACTTACCCCCGGGGGAATTGGTTGGGCGGAGAGCGACGTACTTGAGGGGACAGGAAGCTAGATTTATTAGACGAAAAGACCTCCCCTGCGGGAAGAAGAAAGGGCCAGCCAGAAAAAAAACCTAACAAGGCCCAAGATAACTAGGAAAACACCGCAAAACAATACCGGGATCCTGTGGTCGACAACAGTGACCTAAGGGAAAAGCGGCATGCAATTTTCCTGAAAAGAGTCCGGAGGGGAAACAAAACATCTTCACTTTAAAAATTTAAACCGGGTCTCACTGCTCTTAAGGCAATCAAGCGCTTTAACCCTCGGAACCTCGTTCCATTCCTCAATCCGGTTTTAGAACCGATCAACTATGATGTCGTACTCTAGGAACGAAGTCGAGGAGGGGGGGCCACAGACTTTGGAACCAGGGAAACAACGGCCTTTTCAGTTTCTTCATGCTAAACGGAAACCGGGCAATGGCAGGCTGCGAAAAGATCTTTCGTTGGTGAGGACACTGCTCGAAATACCGTTGGCCAAACCTACGGCGACCGGTAACAAGAAGGGGAAACAAAGTGACTGCACTTCTGCGGGCAGCTTACATTCACTGTCAGAAAGAAAAATTCAAGGAGTAAACTCATTTATGGAGCATAAGACCTGCAGAGCGAGACTTCACTGTCGATATGGACCCGCCCAGAACCTTTAAATACACCGCTTTGAAGGACTACTCACGCCCATGGGGACACGTGGGGGGGAGTAGCGAAGGAAGCAGGAACAGATTGGAAAAAAACAAAAGTATGGATGGGATGCAAGAATGTGGTACCTGTTGTCGATGGAAAACGGAACACACGGGGAGGCCGCCCACGTGATTGGGGGGAATGAGCATAAATCCTACGTCCTGTGGGTCCCAAGAAGTACCAGTGTGGTCTACGGAAGAGAAGACAGTTCTCGGGGGGGTGTCCACCCACGGAAGGGTGAACGAGAATACATTCCAGGTATGGAAAGAAGGGGACCTTATCCTTGACCGGCCAAATTTTTGGGGGATTGCTTAAAGGTAGAGTCTGGTTGATTAAGTACGGTGAAGAGGGGCATACAAGAGAGACAACATCTCGCATTGTCAACGGGGGGCCAGGAGGGGGGGAATGTTAGTGGGGGAAAAACAGACACGCACGTACTAAGGTTTGTGAGCATGAGATAAGGGGGTCTTCCCTAGCGAGGTCTTCGGACATCGGAAAACTACACTTTATCTTGCTGGAAAGGGCTTTCGGACCTCATAGGGGAGGGAACGGCACCGGGGTACGGACATGGTAAAAAAACGACGTACCTCTCCAAAGTGGTTCCGGGTCTTTAAGCTGTTGTCGTTCTGAAAATAAGGAAAGCCAAAAAAAAATTGCCGGCCGGATTCTAAAATGGTGTAGGGGCTCGGGAAATCTCACAAAATCTGGAGGGGGCTGTGATGGTCTCGGTTTGCATCGTTATGAAAGGCTGCACCGTATAGGGGGTCGGGGGTTCTGGTGATTAGTGGCCATGTAGCTTCAGCAGCGTGAGGCCGCAGGTAGTAAATTCACAGCCCCGCCAGTACCGAAAAAGACGCAAAAGCCCAAGGGAGCGTGTTGGTGTACATTGAGAGAGCTGTAAAAAAAAAGGGACTTAATACTGGTTACCCGAAGTCGCGTGGTAAATCACCAAGTGACAGGGATGGGGCAAACTGTTCCAAGGGCGCTTGCTTGCTTCTAGGGAAAACGTAGCACCGAATCACCTTCCAATTCCAAAAAGAGGGGAGGGGCGCGCCGCGGTCGGTTCCAAGAAATCTTCTGTGGTGTGTTACAGAAGGGGGGGGGAAGAAAAGGAAGATCATTTTTGTAGACTAACTTTTATTGGGCAAGAGAACATGAGAGACCGTCGGTTTGGGGGAGGTGTTTCTCGGTGTCTAGCGGAAGACCCATCGGTGGCTCCAAAGGGGAAGCTTGCGACGTTTTGATCAGGGGGGGTCCAGTGATCAAACTATCGGACGTTCCCGCAGCAAATAAACCGGTTGCCCCGGGTATAGTCCCTCCTCCAAATGCCATTGCGAATGTTCATGGAGGCAAATGCAAAGAGGGTCTTTCCGCTTGTTGCAAGGGCGTAATTTCATGGCCATGAAATCAGTCCCACAAAATTGTACGTGGTGGGGGAGAACGGCCCAAAAAAACGCAAGAACAAAACCTCGAAACTCTTTTGAATAGAAGTCCCGGCGGGGTAGTAGCCGCTGAGTGTTTCTCTCAATGGGGCCGGTGGATCACGTAGGTAGTGCGAGTTTCTCAGAAAGAGAGGGGGGAAAAACCGATCGGACAACGGGGGGTGATATTTACGTTCAAGGGATTATTGACAGCGGGGGAAAAAGAGGCAATGCGGCTGCACCTGGGCGAGGAACGAAGAGGGAAGTTTGATGGTCATCATGAACCAAAGGGAGGGAGGGGAGGTGAAAGGGGGTGACAATTCCCATTCTCGAACGAAAGGCGCCTAGTGGGATCATCGACATGGGGTGTAAGGTGACTACCTTAGAGGAAGGCATTAACGGCCGGACCTTTCGGCAAAGGGAGTGCCGCAGGGGCTTCGTGGTAAATAGGAGAAAAAAAAATTTAAAAACTTGGAGCAAACGATGTGTTCGCATCTCACCTTTGTGAACAGACATGGGGCGCGACCGAGGAAGGACAAGGCGGAAATCAAAATCAGGAAAGGGGGTCTGGGGGCCTGTAAGAGATCTTAACGTAGATCATTCCCGCATAAACGGGGGCAGGGGAAAGGTGCCAAAAGAAAACGAAGGATGTTGAGCAGGGCCGAGGGGGATGCGGGTTTTAACCCTTGTACGGTGGGGGAGCCGCCCTTCTCGTCCGATCAGCTGAGCGAATGACGAGGCGGCCGCAGCGTGCACGGCCGAGGGGGGGGGCGTAGAATTGGTGCGAAGGCAAACAAAAGGCTGGTTGCCTGGGAAAACGCGAGCTGGGGGTCTAGCAAAGAAAGTCCGTCGAGGACAGGGCCGGTTACGCCTGGGTTGGGTGACGGTGAGCAGACCGCCAGGTCACCGCGCCGAAGAGGTAAGACTTTTCTTCCTCAGCAGGCGACGTCTGCGAGCCACCTGGGACCAGGCCCTGACACACATTAGGCCAGGTGGCCAGAGGACTCAGAAAGAGGGGGCCGTACAAGGGATGGGAGAGGGCATAGGTTTGACTCATGTGGGGGGGGGTCACCTTCTTTTTGGGATTTACCCTCTATGGGGAAGGGAGCATATTAACCGGAGAACACACAAAAAAGTATTAAGAATAGGAATAAGCTACTTTTGGGCGACAGAAGGGCCCGGAAACGCCCCCTTCCCTAAGTAAGAGAGGGACAGCTTCGGTGCCGCTTCTCACCCTCCAGTAAAGGTGCTTGGGACGGAAATGGGGGCTGGTTTCCATGTGAGACCATCAGAAAAACTAAGCAGGGAAGGAAAACCTCTTGAACCGCGAGCCGGGCCCAACCCCCCCGTACTCCATTCCTCCGATCTCTGTGTGGCGCTTGCAAAGAAGGGTCATGTCGAAAAAAAAGAAGGGGAGGAAGATCCTGGGTGGTCAAAGGAGCCAATGTCATCATGGGCCTGAATCCCCGAATAGTCCGCCACAATAACCAGATCTATGAAGAGAAAATTCTTAAGCCACCGACATTTCGAAAAGAATAACAACAGTAAAGATGAGGGGAGGGGGCCACATTTAGAACATGTCTCTAAAATCGGGAAGGATACTCAAAGCGGATCTCTCTACAGAACTCTTATCAAGAAGGAAAACTGAAACTGTCTTACTACTTGGGGGAAACCCGGAGGTCCGCCAAACAGGAAAGGACAAAAGAAGCAAGTAAAAAACAGCTTAACATACCTGCAAGGGGGGTTCACCGGGGGAGAGACTTCCACGGTGCAACGGCATGATGGCAGCAGATCGGCGTGGGCTTGGAGGACCCGGGGTTCAACACCCACTCCAGACCAATAGAGTGGCCTGCGAATGGGGGGGAAGGACAACAAGACCGAAAAATACGGCGGAGTCAGTACTCACCGAATTCAGCGGGCCTGTCAGGTGCATCTCAAAGTTCCTCGGGTGGAAAGGGTCCAAGAATCTGAAAGGTGGAAACGAGACCGATGTTCCGCTAGGTGGTGGGGAGGGTTCGGCTTAAGCACATCATCAAAAACCAATACGTGATTCACCGATAGGAAAAGGGGGCCGGGTTCATGGTCGAAACCGAGGAATACGCAGGAAAAAGGGGATTGCTTAAAAAGGGGGGGTAGTGTAAAGAAGGGTGCTCGCTGTTCGTGGCATCCGAGGTGGACCTTGTAAGAAACCCTCGTACTGGGGCGTGGTAGGGAACACAAAAGGCAAACAGGGTCAAAAAAAAGGCACGAACCACTTCTGGGTGGGTCTTCTAGAAATTCGGGGCTGACAGACTTCTCCATTTGCCTCAAAGGTCCAGGAAACAACCCTTCTGGTTTGGCGGTCTGGGAAACGGCAACCGGATCACGCAGAGTCTCAAATGGGCCAGAAGGTCTGATCCACGGAAGGGGAAAAGCGCAGCAAGTCTCACCCAGACAGAGCGTTCACCGCTAAACCACAAGGAGAACAAACTCAAAACAACGGTTCGCATCAGGCTATCTTACACTAAGGTTAAATGGGTCAAGACCCAAATGAGTAGTGCACATAAAGAAAACACACACAGTTCTGTCCCTCACCCCGCCCGGGGCAGAAGTTGCGGGGGGGAAAACTTAAAGAAAGGCAAAGGGGGCGGTGGCTAAAAAACGCCGCGTGAGAACACTCTGGAATCCAGAAACTAAGAAAAATACCGCAAGTTCCGTTGAAAAAACTAGCTCATCAAAAAAAAGGGACCCACAAGGGTTAAACGTCGACTGTAAAAAGGAAACGGGGGGAAGCCCAAGGGGGGGGAAGTTGTGATTAAGAAGAGGAGTTAACTTATTTTCAGGAGGATGGCTGTGTGGGAAAGTCTCAATACATTAGCGACGGAAGGCCACACAGTCTACCAACGCACGCGCATAAGGGGATACAAAAGAAAAACACAGTGAACCTTGGGGCCTCCACACCGCAAGAGGTGGAAGCGGCACAGGTGAGAAAGGATCGTCCGAAAAATTGCCTGGGTGGGAACGGACAGAGGGCAAAGAAGACCAGCTGCGCTTGACCAGTTGGTACGTCGTATGAAGGAGTAGGGGACAAAGTTCATAACATTCCTGGTCACATCAACGCTTCACCTCTTTATAGAGGGGGGGTCATGAACAAGGAAAAAACAAAGGCTCTAAAGAATTATTTCGAGTAATAGTCACTCAGTTGCTGAAGAAAGCCTGCCGAATGCAGGCCTGCACTTAGCCCGTCATCAGTTCGGGAACCTTGTTCAAGGAAAACAATTCGGGTCTGGTCTGACGTGGGAAGAGACTTCCCTCACTTCACGCAAAATGGGGAAAAAATAAAAACAAAAAAAAGGACTCAAAACCGAACACCACCAGGTCCTTCACTTGAAGTTGGGCCCCTTAAAGGAAAGGGAAGCCGACCATGTCAGAAAACTGCCGCACCTTTCTGACTTGAAACAAATAGAACCGGTCTAGCCGAAAAATCGGCCTGTTTGTCGGGGTTGGCCCAAAAATGACGGCTTTACACCGGGGGGACCGCGAAGGGGTAGCAAAAACCGTTTAAAATGCGTCCCGAATTTTTCGTCTGCAGACGGGGGGGGAAAAATATTTGTCAGCTCTCCTCAAAAAAGGGGGAGGAAGGGAAAGATCCATCTTGGCAAAAAAGGTTTCTCTACTACCCCGTAAAGAAGGGGCCAAACTTGGGAGTCAATCGATTCAAAAAATCGTCCCCGGGGGGGAACATTACAAGGGCCTTAACGCTTAACCAAGGGGGGGGGGGGTTGACGTAGAAAAGCTGGTCGCAGGGGAAGGCTTCATTGGAAACTGGGCCGACTTCAATTGAGGGGTCCTTCCCTTGACCGGACGGGGGGCGGTGGGGGGGGGGCGTACCGTGTCGGGGAGGGTAAAAAGGTTACCACGGGTTCGAGGACATTTCAAACGACCACGCGGCAGTCATCGAACAATGGGGAAGGGTGAGGTGCTTTTCACGCACGGCCGGAATTCCGAAAGGGGGGTAACAGGGTGAATGTGCTCTCTACGAGATAAGTCTGAAGCTGAATAGAAAACGGTATCGACCTACACAGTTTACTTTTTCAAGCGAAGGGGACTCAGTTTAGCCAAAGGTGATGCCCTGAAGTCCGCCCGCTACGTAAACGGTTTCCTTGTGAACCGGCAGTTTGAAAGGGGAGACCAGCAGCTGGATTGAACAACCAACAATGCCGAAACGCCCCTGGTGGAAAAAACACGGAGAGAAAATCGACTGGTTGACGGGATGGGGGGGGTTGAACGTGTTGCATCTTGAGGTGGGAGGAAAAAGGATGACTCTGATCTGGGACGGAAAAAGAGTGCCTTATCCCGAATGGGGGAAGGTAAAATCCCTCCTCGATCTCAAAAGGGGAAGTGAATCCAATAAACGCCCCAAATGGGGCTCAACTTGTCAGGGGGGCAAAGACGTACTAAATGTTTCGGTTATGAACCTTACGAGGAGTCAAAGAACCAAACCCGGAGCAGGGGATATTTCGGGCGTTGAACATCACGAATCACTGGCGTCCTGTAGCACAGGGGCCGATTCATTGCAAAAAGAAGCTATGCGAAAGGCGGGGGGGGGAAGGGCCAAAGAACTAGGGGGGGAGGTGGTATCTGGGCTCGGGTGATAAAAGTCTTGGAAAAGGCTAAAACCAGATGGGTTCACGGTTTGTGATGTGTTCTTGCTTTGTAGGAGAGAGGATATGCTGCACTGGCCAAGAAAGAAAGAAAACCGAGTTTCCCGCGTTGAGGGTGGTAGGAGCCCCTTTTCGTGGGCATCCGCGTGAATTTACCCAGCAACCAGAAAACGGGTTCAGTTGAGTGGCGGAAGAACCTCGGGAAAGTGCAGAGATTTACCGAAGATCACGCAGGGCACGAGTGGTGTTGCGTTCCTCTGTTGAAAAACCGGCGTACTTTGGGTTCCTTTAAAGCCCACAGCGGGGGTACGGGGGGTGGTCACAGGCCGGAAAAAGAGGCCAAAAAAACCGAGCCGAGCAAACGCTAGGGGCAGGAAAGGTTAAGTGGCGGTAGTAGATGTGTGATTCTACCATTGCTGCAATGGTCGAAGGTTTGAGAAATTATTGTATTGTGCTATGGAAGACCGCCAGCAGAACCGGTCACAAGGGAAAAAAGGGTCTCTGTTTAGAAGCATCTTGGGGGGGGACAACCGAAACCAATGAGCGGGATTCACTGTGGCGGCAACGGGTTCAAATGAGGGGAAAAGTCATGCTTTTAGGTTTAAATGGAACCCATTTCGGAAGGAATCTAGGAGCGAAGGTGTGGGGGGTTCCCATGTCCGCCAATCGGTCTGGAGTACCCCACTCGACCGATTGAGGAAAAATGGGGGGAATAAAAAAGGGAAATCAGTGATAATAAATGTGAAACAGGGGGAGCATGCTGAAGATTTTCAGTGGCAGGGAGAAACGGGGGGGAGTCTGAACCCGGGGGGGAGGACACCATTGGCGGTGGAAGGAAAAAGGGGATAAAGACGTTCGTCGAGGGGCTTGTCAATACACTGAGGCACTTCAGGGGGAAGCTTGAAAAAAGAAAAGCCGCGAAGGGAAAAAAGGGGGACGTAGTTTAGTCGTGTCGAAAACGAGAGGAGGAGATAGTTCTTGTTTGAAAAATCCTATTCGGTGTTCCGCCATGGCGGATCGAATGCCGCCGTCAAGCAAAAACCGCTTGGGGGATTTCTCGAAAGGGGGAGGGCCGGCTACTAGCGGGCTTTGAATCAGGAAACCAGCCGTCGGATCTAATCAATTTGGGTGTAGTTTGCTCGCCGCCAAAAAGGCACAGCTGCCTTGTGCAGGAGGGGGAGGCCTCCGGGGGTCTTAATAAAAGCCACCTGGGCCTACAGATGCCTCAAGCAAGAACAGTCAGTTGCAGGGGGCGGAAATCACCTTTAACCAAGCGGGCCCGCCTTCGACATGTGAACTAGTGGGGGGGACCTGACGGAGGGTGGATCTGGGTCAAGCGGATTCTAATTTTGGGGAGCGATTGTGTGGGGGGTTTCAGGACCGGGGAGCCACACGGAGGAGTGTACAGATAATACCTACTAATCGCCAAAGAATGCCGGAAAGAACAGACCATCAAAAAAAAAGTAAAAACGACGGGACAAACATAAACTATTAAGCTTGAACGTGATCGCCGCCACTGGGTTTCCTGGAGGGCGCTGACGGGTCGGTTCCCAGGTGGGGCCAAAGCAAACCCGACGAATCAACGAAAAAAGACCAACAGGCCGCTGGGTCTGTCATGGGACACAAAAAAGACCACCTCGACCACCGCACGCTCCGACTCCCTCTGTAAGGGGGGGGCGTGGGAGAAAAACTGAAAAAAAGAGAGGAGGACGTCGCGGAAAAAGAAGAGCCTGGGCTTGGGTAGCAGGAGGCAAAGAAAGCTTCCCGTTCAATCAGGAAGGTCTTCCCCGTCGATCTCAAAAATCAAAAGGACGAGAAGGCTGCTCAAGCAAAAAATGGAGGAAACAAGGGCCACAATCCAACTCAGGCATAGCAAGCATTGAAATATTTCGGGTTAGAGGCTCACCATGGCTCAGTCTCAGATACCACCTCGCCTCGTGACGAAAAAAACTGGATCCCCTCTGCGGCACGACCCCCGGGGGAAGTGCTACGAGCAGGTTCAAGCGAGGGGAGAATGCGCAACCAAGCCTTCAAGCGGTCGTAAGAACCACATCTTCAAAGGGCCACTCCGTTTCTAGGCCTCAGGTTCAACGAAAGGCGGCAAAAAGCTGTGAATTATCTGGGGGGGTTCGTGTGGAAAACAAAAAAAAGCAGACCTACAGTGTCCAAAACACCCACGGGCTATCCAGGCGATGGCCGGAAAGAACTGGGTGGATGAGACGAAGAAAGGAATAAAATACTTCAGGGGAAACAAAAAAATGAAGATTAACGGCGCCCATTACTCATCAGGGGGGTGACCTCGGGTATAGAGGGGTCAGTCGGACCTGGAACCTCGTGTACTCGGGTGTGGCGATTCGGCGGACAAAGACTCTCCAGCGTGATCAAAACGGTGAAAACATGGTGAAATTCACA
>Ga0179591_1433686_pt1 | contig 28254 bp, 36 predicted proteins | sample CZOMad2_1_08_16f_FD_182891 | JGI IMG/M metagenome (GOLD analysis project Ga0179591, IMG submission 182891) | Vadose zone soil fungal communities from Angelo Coast Range Reserve, California, USA - CZOMad2_1_08_16fungal (PacBio error correction) | ecosystem: Environmental > Terrestrial > Soil >...
CCATCGAGGGCCGCTAATCCGTTCCGGTATGTTCACAAGAGCAAGAAGAGGAAAAACTGGTTCCAAGTCAGAAGTCAAATACCCACCAAAGGAAAAAAGGAGGGCCGGGTTCTCACGGAAAGGGAGAGGGAAAAAGGAAAAGAGGATGCCTACGCCTACTCAAAGAAAGAAAATCTTCGCCGGCGGAAGAGAACTGCCAGAGAAGTGAAAAACGACAACTCCTAAAAAGGAGATACCAGTGGGGAGTACCTCTGAATAATGACCTCCCTTACGCGCATAGAGAGCAGACCACTTCTCTGGAGAAAAAGACAGACTTCAAAAAAAGGGTTACGGAAAAAAACGTCCAGCTCACCTTGGGAAGACAGACCCTGCGCTACCGGGGAGGGGGAGAAAACTGTTCAACTCTTTGAAAAGAGAAAGGGTAGTGTGGAAGAAAAAAAGGAGGATAATTTTGAACTAAATGGGGGGAGGGGTAAAGAATTCTACTAGGACTCTTAAGGGAATTCGGAAAAGATCTAGACGGTGAGGAAAAAAAAGAGTCCCAAGAAAAGAGAGTCGAACTATGAGGAGTTTTACTATTCGCTTCATAGAGGAGAAGAGAAGGGCTCGATTGACAAGGACCGGGAGTAGAAAAGAATCAGGAAAAGAAAAGGCTCTCAGCTTTCATCCTTCGTCGACGAGGAGTCTGAAGCTCTGTGGGACACGGAGGGGAAAATCAAATAGAAAAAAAGGACGGATCCCGATTATGAAACGGAAAGGGATGCCTCCCAGTCACCAATCTTCTAAGAAGAGACGGTCTATTATTGGGTCGGAGAAGAAAGGGGCGAGATCTGAAGACGTAGAAAAGGGCAAACATCGATAGTCATTTCCAGCAGGAACCTCGTACCATCTGCCCCATAAAAAGGGGAAATCCTTAAGCGAAGAAAAAGTGAAACACTTAAACGTGGGAAGAAAAAAGGGGAAGAAAAAGGGGCTACGATCGCTATCAAAAGAGGGAAGAAAGGTGAGAAAGCGGACCGCGAGGTGCCAAGAGCGGAAAAAATAGAGATATTTTCCCTCTCTCGGAAGGATGATAGCTGAGCGAAGGGGACAGGTAAAAACGGGAGACGTAATTTCACGGGGGGAGAGGAATGAATCCTTTTTCACATCTGAAAAGCTGGTTCGATTTTAGTGAGGAGTGCTCTTCGCTGGAGAAGCCTGTCGAAGGCTTCAGGGACAGAGGAGAGACCGTGCGCGGCTTGGAGGGAAGGGGGGACTAGGCGGAGGAAAGGGACGTCAGCTCTTATCATGCTCCAGAGAAGGGTGTACTGTACTACGGGACACGAACTCTACAGAAAGGGGAAGTAAAAATTGATGGAAGGTCGAGAGGGGAAAAAGCGTCCTTCTTCTCTTCGGGAAGAGTTATTCTTGCAATCGCGAGGCGGCGTAGAGAGGCATCGTGTGGAGAAGGGGGGTTTTCGTGAAGGGCCACCTTACCGAGGGGAGGCTAAGGCAAAGAGAAAAGCAGAGCCACGCCGTAAGAGATTTTCCCCCCTTAAAAGGGGAGTAAGGATTCGAAAATCCATAATCGTAAGAGGATGAAGCTTTTGGAAAAGGGGGTAACTCTCGGTCTCGGACTCAAATGTACACGTGACTGGCCCTGAAATCCGGAGAGGAGGAGGGTTGAGAGCCTTTAAGGGAGGGGGGAGGAGAAACGTGTTCTGCTCTTCTCTTAAAAAATTCATCTGCGAGGGGATCGGTTTCTGAAAAAACATGTAGCTCACGGGGTGAAGGCCGTGGCTTCCTTGAGGTCGGCCTTATCGTCCGCACCAAGGATGTATGGGGAGGGGAGGAAAGAGGGGAAGGGTCGGCTGAGGAGAAAAGACGTTTCAGTAGCGCTTCGGCAAACCGTCACGATTTGTTGAAAAACGGGGGCGTTTGTGCGTAGTGTTTGGAAACAAAAAGGAACAGGGTTTCCGCTCGGGGACGGAACCGGCACGCTTTCGCGGCATATGAAAGCTCTGGAGTCCCCAGGGCCGCCTACGAGAGGAGGAGATGTCCATCATGAAGTGGAATTCAACCATCGTATCGGGGAGGTCGTGAACCAATCTGCGCGGCGCGGATGCCTACAAGGAATTTCCATCTACTTTTAGTAAGTTCTCCGAGAGGGACGGGGGGACTGCAGGTCATCTCCGGCTAGCAGAGAAAGAAAAGCGGTCTCCTGCGCTTCTATCGCCGGCCCCGCCAGGGAAAGGAGTGGGATTCTTAGAAAACGAACGATCATGAGAGAAAAGAAGATCCGTCTCGAGCACTGTCCCCGCGGGAAGAGCCAAAAAGCGCAATTCGAAGAAAAGGAATTGGCTTTCGCCGGAGAGAGAGGTTTCAATGTCACGGAAGAGAGCGGCCGACCCTGTAGGTCGACGTCCGTCGAGAATACGCTCTAGAATGGAAAGAGCAAGGAGGCGCTAGAAAATAGGCTTGGAAAAATTTAAAAGGGGAGGCGACACGCCACTTCTTCTCAGAGAAGCAAGTGTGAAGCCGGAACTTTATGAGGTAAAGAAAAAAAATCTCTTTACCCAGTAGCGGAGGGCGACGAATTCTAAGTGAATTGGGCGCGTTAGGGTTTTTTCAGCACAAAAAGCGACTTGTTATTCGACGATGGGGGACGTTTCGGCTAAGGGTGGGAAAGCACTTCGCCCTATCCGTTGAAAAAGCGGGAACTGACTGCACTGAGAAAAGTCAGTCTTACTGTAAGAGGGACATAAATCATCTTCAATGCTCAAGAAAACGGCATTCACGAAGAGAGAACGGTCTCCGCTCAATTTGGGAAAAAAAGAAAACGACGCAAAACTATGCCGATCACAGGAGAAACTCACGCCCTACCGTGAGGGGGAAAAAGAGGGAAGATATTCTGCAGCCAGAAGAAAGAAAACGTCCGGGGAGAAGAGAAGGAGAAAACGAGAGAACTGATAATCCTTCTTCGGGGAAAAAAAAAAAGGGCGAACATAAAACGACATATCGCTCAAAAAAGGAGGAGGATGAAAAGTTCGCCAATTCCCTTTAAATGTGGCCGAATTGAAGGATTTAGGGGAAGAATACCGTGCATTGCGATGAATACGGAAAACGTCTGCCCGAATATTTCACATCTGAAAAAGAGACACTAAAGAGGTATTTTCTTACGCAGGATTGCGACGGCGAAGGGGAGGGTGTATATTTGCTGCGAAATGCCGGAGAATTTCGGGAAAACTAGGCAGTCGAGGCTGAGGAAAGAAATTATTATGTCCTCAGGAAGAAATCGTTAGGGAAAGTAAAAGGATGACGGAGGTTTTACTGGCAAGGCTGGTCGGAAGGGGGAGAATATTTTCCGAATTGCGGTCCCTCGAAGTAGCCGACATAAAGTCTAAGAAAGTCGCGCTGAAGAAGAAGGTCCTAAAAAAAAGCACAATTCACTACAGCGTACGCTATGGGAAAGACTGAAGTTCAGGCCGGTGAGGTCACTGAAACCTCACCTTCTCACCTGCTTACGCAAGTCGTGAAGAGAAGGAGAGTCGCCTATGACAGGGGAAAATCCAAACCGAGGTCATAGTTTGCCATTTCTTCTGGGGGATGGGGGGGGGAAAAATGAGGAGGGGGGGCCGAACTCTTAACCGTGAAAAAGAGAACGCAAAGAGGCCTCTTGGAGGGTCCTTGATGGAACGCTGGGGAAAGCTAAATCCATTAAGGGGTGAACTTCCGCAAATTGCCTAAGTTGAGTCCCTCGGCTTACAACAAGGACTGCCTATCGTCATTGGCGCTCCGAAGCAGGGCTCTGTTCTGAAAAGATCCCAGTTATCTGAAAAAGGAAGTGAAGGGGGGGCGCTCAATCGTCCTCCGGAGGACGAACTCCGCGGCGACGAAAAGAAAAAGTTGAACCCCTCGGAAGAAAAGTCTCCTACCTTCGAGGAAGGCTAACGCTCGTGAAGGGAAAATGACGTGTCCCGGCGGGATTCCGCCCGCGAAAGGAGCTCATTCCCTACAGCTGACTTGGTTGAAAACTCACTTCAAAAAGGCCTTATGGCCATCGAGGACGAGATCGTCGGCGGCGGCGGGAATCCATATCGTTGGGGGGATCCATTCCGCTACTGCCAGGGAAAAATAGAGAACCGTGGCACGCATCGAAAGAGAAGGCAACAACCCGAAAAAAAGGTACTCAAAAAAGCCGGTTTTCTCAGGCGAAGCCAACTAAACGGAGGGGGAATAGCCGTACTAAAACCGCCCATCACACTCTAAAACACGGGGAGGGAAGGGTAGGACTCTCCTGCCGCTACGTAAAAAAAATATCAACCCTTGATCTACATTGTTTTTCCAAGCGGAGCCGCCTGAAAACGGCTTACCTCCGTCAAGAGAAGCGAAAGGAAAAACAAGGTCTCTGGAGCGGCCAGGCAACAAGCATACTCTCCGGATGAAGGCGGGCATCGGGAAAACAACTTGGAAATTGGGGGAAAGCCTTCGAGGGGGGCCGAAAAAACCGCTTTTTCGCCGTTGACACATGGGGGGGAACTAAGGAAAAAGGATTGGTCTTCGAAAAAAGGGGTTCCCGCGGTAGTAAAGGGGACTTTTTCATGGGAAGTGGACTCTACGTCATTGGCAAACCTTCTAAAAGAGGTAGGCTGTGGGATAACCGAAACAGAGGCCGGTCGGAATCATGCTTCCTTTGGCGAGAAGGACTAGCTCCGCGCGGATTAAAAAGGATACCGAGCCTCGCAGCCGGAGAGAGCTCTACGGGGGGGGGGAAAAAGTGACATCACTTTTCGTAGGAAATGAGATCGTGTGCCCACTGCTGACAATGAAAATGGGGGGAAGCATTATCCTATGAAAAAAAAAAAAAGAAAAGGGAGGAAGATTCCTACCGAATAGGGGAAAAAAAAGCGGCGACTAAACCGGCGTTTCTCCGAATACCCTCTACGGGGGGAATAGCCAAAGGAGGACCTCATGAAGGAAAGAAGAATGGCTCCCGCACATAAAGAAGAAAACCCATCTATTTCCATATTAAAAGGATAAGGGGAGAACGCAATCGTGAAGGAAAAGCGCATCTTTGGTACCGCTCAGAAGAGAAAGGGGATTCCGGGAATGGGGAAAAAAAGCAGAGGGGACAATCTCTCTCAACACACAAAAGGGAGGAAGATTTGCCCCTCGCGTCCGCTGTCTACCTTCGAAGGGAGGGGGATAGAGAGGAAGAGGCGCGTCGTGGCTTTAAAGAGGGGAAAGGGACGTTTCGCGGAAGGGAGAAGGGACAAAGCTGAAATCGATGGGCTGGTCTATGTGAGTACGTCTGGGGGTGCGGGCCAGGGGAGAGAGAGGTACGACGGCTTCAAAAAAAAAGGAAGAACGTCGTAGGGCCAGAGGAGAAAAAAACGACATCTACCGCTGCGCGGAGGCTTGTTGACTAGGCGGGATGGCGCAGGAACATCCTCGGGATCATGAGGAAGGGGAAAAAAAAGCTTGAGATTGTACGCCGGGAAAGGGAAAATCGTATCCGGGGGGGGAAGGGAATTCACTATTGTTAAGAGTCCGCTGCGGGCTGCTAAATACAGAGAAGCGGTAGAAGGGGCGCTCTTCCGGAGCGATGAGGAGAAAAAGCGTGTTTCGAAAAAAAGGGGATCGGTTCGGGGCCTGAAGGGAGAGTCGAGAGAAGGCGCAGCGGCCGTCGAAGCCAGAAAAAAAGTGAGTTCCATGAATTACAATGAGTGGGGTTCGCCGCCCAAAAGAAAACGTTTCCCCGTTCCAACGGGGGTACTCCGGGAGAGAAGATTTCCACTTTGCGCAGGGGAAGAAAGGGAAAGACGGGGAAATCGGATATCGAACGGGGGGAATCGAGGATTGGCCGCCTCCAGAGCAAGAAAGGACTGCGCTTACTCGAGTTTCAACGAAAAGAGAGCTTGAGAAAACCTCCGGCAAAACATAGAAAGGTTTATCGCAGCCGGGGGGAGGAGGGGGGGAAGGTCGCGGTCCCCAACAAGAAAGAAAAAGAAAAAACCCCCCAAAAACAAGCCGCTCCCACCGTCGAAAGAGGGGGGAGGGGTATGGTTACGGGGGAAAAAAAGCGGATAGCTTCGGTTCAGTAGAGGGAAAAGAACTGATACCAAAAAAGTGGTTGTATTACGTATGACGATGCGGGGGAAGGGAAAAGGGATGCGTGGGCCACCGGGGGGAAGGAGGCGTACGGGAACACCGGAACGGGAGGTTTTTTCCACACGCTCGGGTGCCAAAGGCAGCCGACAAAAGGTCTAATGGTCCAAAGAGGGTTGGAAAGGGGAAGTTACAGGAGGGCTTTGATCGCTGAGGTTCCAATAGGTAGCGGAGGGGGAACGAAAAAAAAACATCGACTAAATCTCCTCGCAACGGGTCGGAGGAAAGGAGGGCTCGGGTTTCACTCCGGCGAGCGGAAGAAAAGCAGTCGCGGCGGCCTTAGCGCATAAAATGACCATGCATTCGGAGGCTTATAGAGCCGCAGACCAGGCAAAGAAGGAAAAAAATCCGGCCCTCAGGGAAGAAGTGTGGCACTTGCCGAAAGACCCTCGGCACTGAAGAGGAAGTTCAAAGATTTCGCCGGAAGAAGGAAGCGGGGAAAATCACGGACGGATCGGCAAACTAGCGTTTCGAGGAAAAAAGGCTTTGACTGCGAAAGGAGGGGGGGAATGAAATAGGGAAAAGAGGCGCTAGAAAAGGGGGGACATATGTCAGCTTAGCACACACTGGGAGATGATGGGACAGACAGAAGAAGCTGCGACGGGGAGGGGGGGGGGGGAACTCACCGTACCCTGAACTGATCTCATACCCTAAACTGAAGAGCGGCTGACAGGAAGGGACCTTTTTGTAGGGGGGGAGAAAAGGTCGTCTAGGACAATAGAGGGGGTGATTTCGACGAAGAGATTTCGGTAATTTTTCGCTGTAAATTCGCAAGAAAAACAAGCGGAAATACAGGGAAAAAAAAAAGGTCAGTCGGGGAAGGGGGGAAGGGAGTTCCGGCATGGCATAAATATCTTGAAAAAACCTCGACTTGGCCGATGTTCCGAGGAGAAGGAAGAAATTGGGGGGAGAACGCCACGGATGCCGATCAAAGGAAAAAAAATCCCACGCGGAAGGAAGGGGGGGGGGGATTACCGCGCCTTCGCTGTTGAAAAAGAGCTACGTCCTTATCGCGCAAAGGAGAGACTCGATGAAAGAAGAAGCGGCATAAAGGGCATTGGCGACATAAGGGAGAAAAAAAAAAAAAAAGGAGAGTAGGAAAGAGAAGAAGGAGGGGGAGAGAAAATGACCTTTTAGCCGCGCTTTGGAGGATATCTACCCTCATTGCGAGAAAGACGGAAGCGCGGAGGGGAAAATATTTCACCAGCGAAGGCCGGAAAGAAGTTCGGCGAGGGTGGGGGGGGGAAGGGGGAGACACGTCACGCATGTGTCTCTGCATCCGGGAGAGGAGGAGACTCTCCCAAATTGATGCAGGGGAGAGTCGGAAAAAAAAAAATGAATGCCGTGGGGAGGGGGAGATTATTTTGTTTTTGAGGGGACCCCGAGGGGAAAAATCGTTCGGACAGTACCGGACTTGAAAGGGGCTTCCCGCTTGGTTCAACGATATGGGCAGGGGAAAGTCCCCGAGAAAGCGTCGTCCCCCATCGGGAAAGTAGGAACTGTCCAGCAGATCGGAAGAAAAAGAAACAAAAGGCAAAATTCACCGGAAAAGGATATGGAACTCGACTGGTTATATATCGTTCAGAAAGACAGGGGCCGGGAATCAAATTCTCCGGCTTCAAAAAATTCCCAGAATGGGAGGAAGAAGGGGAGTGGCGCCGATGACATCATTGAAGGGCTAGCTCCTGCCGCTATCGGTTGGAAAAGTCCTCAGAGAGGGATCGCCTTCCAAAGCCAAGAAAAGGGAAAACGGCCGCCGGAGGGGAAGACCGAGGCGTCGTGGGGAAAACGGAGCTTTCGCCGGGGAAGCCATAGAGGTCGTTGAACTGAAGAGGGCCTAAGGGGATTCCGAAAAAGGACAGTGCCAATCGGGGGGGAAGGAAGTGCGGCCGTAGAGGAAAAAAGCGTTTGCTCGTTCTGCGTCTTATAACCCGGGATCTGACTAAAGGGAAGCTCTCTGAAGCTTAAAAGAGAAGGGGAGGACGGGAGACTCCGCTCGCACGAGGGGGGGAAGCGGCCGCACCCAGAGGGAAAAGAAGAGAACTTCCTAAGCTAGGGAGTCGAGGACATTTTCGGGAGAAGATCCGATTGGGGAAAATCATCTCTCAAAAGTGGAATTCCACTTTCCACTAAAGATTGGGGAGAAAAAACCTGATCTTCGTCTTCGGAAAGGGGGGAAAAGCATCATGCCGGGGGGGGAGAAAAGGGAAGGAGAGGGAAGTACGCCTAAGCTGAACCCCGTGGAAAAAAAAGACACTAACGCCCAACCCCGCATCTGTCATGTACGAAACACGCGCTGCCGGGGGGGAGAAGAAAAGGCTGCACTTAACTTAGCCTACGCAGGAGAAACATCAAATCACAAAGACGAAAAAAAAAAGGCATCGTTTTGCTGACGGGAGAAGCCCCGCCGCGACACCGGATCTACCACCGTGAATCGGATCCGCGGGAAGAGAAGAGGGAAACTCCTCGTAAGGGGAGAAGGGGAAGCGCAGCACCACGGGCAGAGGCAGGAGATTTCAACAAGTTCAAACATGAAGGGAAAGGCGGGCAGTCGGGAAAAAAAAAAAGGTTGATGCATATCCTGCGCGATAAAAGGAGGGGGGAAGGAAACTTGAATCGGAAGGGGAAAAGAAGAAAGGGATTGGGCTCGAAAAAGTATTAAGTGTAACTCACTTGTCGGGGAAAATAAGGGGAAAAGGCTCGACTTCGCTTAAAGAAGGCAGGATCTCGAACGTGAGAGGAAGGAAGATGACCCTAAACGGAAAAAAAAATGCCTTCTTTGACGAGTCGAAGGCATAGGGAAAAGGACTAGCGCAGGAGGGGACCGAGGAGTCGTCCTAAAGAGAAGAAACGCTCGCGCTCGAAAAAGAGGGGGATAGAAATGACGATTCTCTGACGAATGTGGAAGGCGTACAATCGAAAGACGGCATGATCCGATGCTGAAAGGAAGGGAAGCTTCACCAAAGAGGAAAAACCCGCTCCGGGAGAGGAGGAAGAACCTACTTATAATACTCTGAGCATCTGTAAAGAAAGGAGGGAGCCATAGGAAAGGAAAAAATACATATCAACTCAAGAAACCATCGATTGCCAGATTGAAAAACGAAGGAGAGAACGCAACGTGACCTGGAGGCGGGGAAGAGCATCTTCTTTGGGGAAACGCTCAAAACCACTGAGACTATCAGCAAGGGAAAAAAAGCGATGGGCAAATCTCCTCCAAAAAGAAAGAGAAAGGAAAAAGAGATTGCCCAAGAGCGGGGGGAAGAGGAAAGGAACGGAAATTGCTGATAGCGATCTAGGAGATGCTCGGTCTTGCTTTCATTCGACGCAAAGTTGCGTTCAAAAGACTGGAAATCTATGGGGGGAGGGGAGAATGTTAGTTGCGAGTGAGGGGAGGGGGGGGGAGATCGATGCGCCGGGGGAGAAAGGGATTCTCCGTCGTATGCTCCTGTGGTCAAAAAAACGCCGCGACTCAGGAGACTCTTGTGACTTGCGGAGGGGAAAAAGGGGGGAGCAATCTGATCATGATCCAGAGGGGGGAACCGCGTGATATTGTACGGAAAGAATCATATCGTACCGTGCCGACGAAGTGATACTCTGGTGTCAGGGAGCGGGGAAGAAAAGGAAAACTAGTCCCTCGGAAGGTCCTGAGCGATGGAAAAAGAAAAGGGCAGGCATCGTGGTCAGGGAGGGGTGCGGGGCCTGAGTGACCAAGTAAGAATCGGCGGTCGAGGAGGAAGTCGAGCAAAAAACGTAGAACACCCCCCAATTTAGTTCCACTGACAACGGGAAGTCGTTGTTGTTCGCCGCCCAAAAGAGAAGGAAAGCGTTTCCCACAGGAGAAAGTGAGTACTCTCGGTAAGAAACTTTCCACTTTTGCGGGAGGGGGAAAGGTTGCAGGCAAAAGAAAGGAGGGAACTTGTTGAAATAGAAGGGAAGAGCGAGAAGAGCCCGTGGTCTGCGCGGCAGAGAACGCGTCGTTTCAGCAGGCGCGGAAAAAAGAGCGTGAAAAGGCCGCTTCCGCAAACATGTGGAAAGGGGACGGCAGGGGCTGAAGGGGGAAAAAGGACGTATCTTCCTCCAACAGGGTGTTTCGCGTTATGATGGTAAGGGAACGGCTCCGCTTCAGAGGGGAAGTAGGACAAAAGAGGGAAAAAACCCTGCAGAAGACTTTTTACGATGCTTTTGTGAGTAGTGAGTCTCTCGGGAGGGGGGGAAACGGGGGGAAGGGGGAGGGCTCGACTGGACCTTACCGGCTTATCAATGATCTTGGGACTCTTGGGTCCCCATCAAAGGAAAGAAAGAGGGCGGTCTGCGAAGGCAGAAGGAAAAATGGTTGAAAGTGAATTTAACTTTCTGGCTTGGGATCTCTGGGTCCAAGCGCAGTACACCTGTGGGGAAAGAGGAATTCACGAGGAGGGAAGGTCGCCGCTCAGAGGGGAAGGTTCTGCGCGGGTAACTCCGAGTCGCCGCGAGGCGAGGGGCGGACGAGAGAACCTTAAAAAAAATTCGTCATATCCCTTTTTCATATCCCGCAGACCGGGAAAAACACCTTACTATCCTGAGGGCGCGGCCGAATGTGGAAAGGGGGGAGGGGCGTGAACGTGCATCAAAAATCTTCAATTCTATTCGAATCAAAAAAGGAATTTCTTTCTCCGGAAGGAAATAGGGGGAGAAAAATCACGGACATGCAATCGGGGGGAAAGGCCAGACGGCGGCGTTGGAGAGCGCACGAGGTCTCTTTGAAAAGTTCCCCTACGCTCTGAGGGAAAGGGGGGGAAGAAGCGCGGGGGAGCCTAGAAAAAATAGTCTTGGGATGAAAAAGGATGTCCTCGGAGAGACGCCACTTCTGCCAAAAGGGACAGACTGGAGGAAGGGGGGGTGAATCCTTAACTTTCGGAAAAAACTGACTTTCGAATGAGGTCCAAGAAAAGAGAAATTCTAAGGTTAATTTGGGGGAAGGGGGTAGGGGGGTGGGGGAGAGTCGGCTAGGAAAAAAAGACGTTAAAGAGATGGTGTTACGCGATTTCAAATCTCGGGAAATCAGCACTTTCAAAGTTGAACCAATCGTTAAAGACAGACTTCCAGGTCCTTCTTGTACTGGAAAAGGAAGGCTTCACGGCATGGACATAAAGGAAAAAGCGGGCTTTCCCCTTCTAAACAGGGGGCTTGGCCGATTTTCAACAAGCGACATCAATTGGGGGGAAAAACACGCGCCACGGATAACAGCGTTGACGAAGAGGAGGAAACTAGAGGAGGGATAGATTCCGCGCCTAGAGGGGGAAATAGTAGGCAGCCCGGCGCGAGAAAAAAGCCGTATTAAAAGGGGCCAAACGTAGAGAAGAGAGAAAAAGCCTTCTTCGGCAAAGGAAGAAAAGTCATGGGCGAGACTACCATCGAGAACGGAAGGATGAGTAAATAGATATATTCTTGTTCGCAATGCAATGGGGGGGGGCCTATACAGTCTTCGAGGGAAGGATCTACCGCGGGAGGAGGGAAAAAAAAAAAAAAATACGGGGAGATTTATCAAGGGGAGGCCGCAAGAAGGGAAGCTAATTAAGCTCCCTTTCTTTTAGTGTATTTTCTGAAGAAGACTCTTCATCCGGAAGAAGGGTGCTGCTCGCTCAAAAAAAAGGGAAGGGAGCATTCGTTACAGGGCGTAATTCCGTTCAGGGAAAGTTAAGAGTTGTAAGAGCCGGGAAGAAATCGGAAGAAGAATGACTTCGGGGGAAAAATGCGGTCTTCAAGTCAACGATATGGGCGAAGTGAACGCGAAAAAGGGGCGCGTCCCCCCTCGTCGAAAAAAAGGTAGCGGGCGGAGAAGAAAGAAGAGTCATCAAAAACCTCCAAAAGAGCGGAAACTCTCTATGCAAGCAGGGAATATAGAGAGTAGACGGTGTGGTCGCCTTAAAAGAAAAATGCTGAAGAAAAGGAAACAGAATGAGCAACGTTGCGTGGAGGAATCAAGCCCATTTTCGAACCCGCGCGAGTTCCAAGAGAAAAAAAAAAGGTTTTTAAGAAAAGGCCGAACCGGAAAGAAAGGAAGGAAAACGCGCCCCCGAAGATGCCTTCCGGTAGGTGGGGGAACGCGGCAAAGGGAGCCTTCGAAAGCCAGAAAGGGCGGTTGAAAGGAAAGGAAGTGGCCGAAGGTGTAAAACGGCCAGTGCCACTCGCCAGACTCGGGAAGCGTCAGGGCGAAAAAAGCTCGGTCTTCGCTATAAGAAGAAAGAAAAGGGGCATGAAGGGGGGGAGGGAGGACGTCTTGAAGGGGAAAAAGCCGCGTCGCCGCAAAAAGAGGGGAAAAAGTGTCTCCGACTCTGCGAGAAGCTCGTGAAGGGGGGAAAGAGAAAGGCCCGTTTCGTGAAACGCGCCTAGGGAAGAAGCGCGAAAAAAAAAAGGGGGTTAAATTCCCCTTGGGAGAGGGGAAGTATGTGCAAGAGAAGAGATAGTCGTCGGTCTGTGGGGGAAAGGTAACATAATCATTCCGGGCAAAGGAGTTACGTTCGGAAACCGAATCTGACCCGGAAGCGCGGGAAAACATAAAAAAAGGCACAACCCGCATAGGGAGTACTCAAACACGTCGCAAAACTCCGGGAGCAATGCTAAGAGAGGGGAGGCACCTTAATCGAGCCGAAAGGAAAATCCCATCAACAAGAGAGAATTCGCCTTTGGCGGACGAGGGGGAAAACGTAATCCCCTCCTTCTATAAACGGGAAAATGGTTTGGGGGGGGGGGGAGCCGCTGAAGAAACTCGAGCACGCAAAGAGGGAAGAGCATAAGCGCCAGGAAAAAGGGGGGGATCGGGAGCTTCCACGAAGGAAAAGAAGAATCTCCGGCTTTACGGCGAAAAGGCACAAAAAGCTCAACGTGGAAAGGGGGAGGTAACACCTACCTCTTTTGAGACTGGGAAAGAAGAAAAAGGACTCTCTTGGAGTGGGGGGGGGGAGGAGAAAGGGTCGGCGTATGAAGTGGAAAAAAAGGGTCGACGGCGTGGCTTCTAGCAGCGGGGGCCTTCGCCGCAGAGAAAAAAAAGACGGTGTGATCCTCAGGCCCCCGGAGAGGGCATGCCTTCTTGAAGAGGAAGAGGGGACGATGCCGCGCGATGAGAGGAGCTCTTCCTCTCCGCTAGCGGAAATCCCGCTCGCGATAGAAAAAAAGATCGGCACGTACTTATCCATTCTCTGAAGAGAAAGGAGGAAAATTCTCACAGAGGGTGGGAAAGGAAAAAAAAGATCCGATGCTGAACCGGCAGGGAAAATCGTCACAATCTTAAGAAAAGACGCCGGTCGAATGGAAAGGGGGAAAAGGGCGCATACTACGGATGAATTACCTCGGGGGAAGGCGGCGCCTAGAAGAAGGGAACACCTAAGAGCAACTCACATCGAAACAAGATTGAAAACGGATCCGTAAGAAACGAACGGGATTACTAGGGAAAATCTTTGGGAACGCTCACCGGCTACGATGGTGAGAAGGTTTTTTTTAGAAAGAAAGGAAAGAGAGAGATCACAACACAACGGATGAAAGGAGGCAAGCTTTCTAACATTCCCGACTAATTGCGAAATAGCGGGGATCTTTTCCGGAGGAAGGGGGATTCTCGTCACGCGTAATGTCACGAAGGGAAAGATCCGTGTGACAATCTGGAAAAAAAGCTGTTCCGAGGAGGAGGGGCCATTGCTCTTCGAGGGGCGCAACCCCTTTGGGGGAAAGAGGCTATTCTACGTAGGAAGGAGGAAGAGGAGGAATAAACGCATCGACCTTCGAGGAAAAGAAGATTTGTACTAGGTCTTTATGCTATAAGGACCGAGAAGACAGCGGATCATAAAACAAGGGGGGAAAAAAAACACCCGCGTGAATGGGAATCCTTCAGATATCGTATCAAGTGATTGAAAACGAAGTGATTCACGAGGGGGAAAATGATTCCTTCCGTCTGAGGAGAATCCTCGATATCACTGGGGAAAGAGGACTAGTCCTTAGGCTCTATGGCGAAAAAGACATCTTTTTCGACCTTACGTTAGGGGAAAAAAGGGGAGCAAAAAAGGAAAGATCGGCGGCGAAGTCAAAGAAGCCGTCGACTTCAGGGGGAAAGAAAAGTGAGGGTTCCCGGAAATAGGGTTTCGCCGCCAATCCATATCGTAGAGGAAGAAGCGTTTGGAAAAACGGTGGTGTCGCTCGTTCCGAAAGAAGAGGGAAAAAATTTCCTCCACCGGGGCTGAACAGACGAAAGCCGTAATCCGGAGATTCTGAAAAGGGGGCTGGCCTCTCCAAAGGGACAAGGGGGGGAGCGTGCCTTCGAAAAAAAACGGCGCTTGCTCCGTTCAGGGAGAAGTTCCGGCAAAAAAAAAAGGGGGGAGAGACACGGGTTGGAGAGGGGCTTTGACCGGGTGACGAAAGGCTGTAGGGAAAAAAAAAAAAGCGCCGTATGTTTTTCTCGGGGGGGTTAGTCGGAGGAGAAATGCATTTTCATACGTCTTGCAGCCTAAAACGGAGGGTTTTATGTACGTGGAAGGGGGGGTGCTTAGGTGAAATGTTTCAAGGCGAGGAGTGTCCACGAAAGGAGCGCTAACTGACGAAGGAACGAGGTCAAAATTTTCCACAACGCGCAGGGGAGGAAAATCGCGGCGGCGGGAGGAAACAAGGACGATAATTTTGGAGGAAAGAAAAAAACCATCTCTCTTTTCTTGAGGGAGGAGGGTTTAAAAAAAAGAGCGGAGCCCGACACGGGGGAAGAGACTTCCACGAAGGGAGGTCTCCTCGCAGCGGAGGGGGGGGGCGGGCCGAGGGGAAGGCCGTCGCCGCGGGAAAGCGTCGGAAACGGGGCGAGCGCCGGAAAAGTTCGTCCGATCCCTGGATTCTTATACAAATAAGCAACTGAGGGAAGGAAGGCCTTCCGTCAGGGGAGGAAGGGGAAGAGGTTTCCTGGCCGCCGAGGGGAAACATTCTGGCAAATTCTACTTGCGAGTGACCGAAAGAGAATTCTTGAGCGTTTCCATCACGGGGGAAAAGGCCGACGGCGGCGGTTGAGGAGAAAAGGTTTCGGCTTTGACGGCGAGAAGGAAAGACTGATGAATGGAACTCGCGTCGGGAAAGAGAGAAAAGAGGCTGTGGGGGAGAGCGACACTCCACGGGTCATGTCTCGGGACAGACTTGAAAGCCCGGATACTTTTTGGAGGAAGGACTCCAACAGGGAAAAGATCTACCCAGGAGGAACGAAAGTCGAGGGGGGGCACGCTTGGGGGGGGTTTTTGAGACGACGAAAAGGATGGCTAAAGAGCCGGCTAATTTTTAGAAGGAGACCATATCCTTGGACAAGCTTGAAAGAGTTTCCTTAAAAGGACGGTACTGACAGGGGAACGATTTCTTCCCGGGAAAGTCCAGCGCTTCCCGGCGAAACGCTTAACCGAAAAAAAGTGGCCGAATGTTAAACGGCAATCAATTTGGGGGGAAAAGAAAAAAGATCCCCACGCGCCACGGGGAAGGAGCACATGCGGAGGGCAAGCAAATACCAAAACAGGTGAGATAGTGATAGAACTTCGCTGTGGGAAAAGGGCACCAGGACGCGCGATCCGTATGAGGCAGGTAGTACTCGATAGAACTAGGCGGATAAAGCCGGAGGAAAGGGGAAGTGGCGAACATAACAAAGAGGAGGAGGAAAATAGATAGGGGGGGTAGGAGGGAGCCAAGGGAAGCTTCTTTGCCTGAAGGAGAAGGTCTCTTCCGAGGAGAGGGGAATGGCGATGAATACGGAAAGGGTTATCCCGTCTACCAGATATTTCAAAGACGAATCACTCTCTCACAAGGAGATTTGGGAGAGTGAGGGATACTTAACTCGAACGTTTCGCGTTTGAGTTGTCGGGAAAAAAAGAGGTGATGTCCGGAGCAGGGGAGGGGACAAGTCCGAAGGGGCGGAATTGGGGCGCCGGTATCGAGGGGTTTCCATGTGAAAAAAAGGGTTCGGACAGGAGAATCTTTTTTTACTGCAAGGGGAGGGGAAACCGCTTGGTTGAAACGGAGAGGAGCTGATTCCCCGCGAACAATTAGACGGGAGGGAGACGCGATCACGCGGCTCTGTAAAAATAGCCGAATCGGATAAAAAGGGAGCAAAATTCACCTTAGAAGGGGAAGAGAAAGTTGGTAATATCGAGAGGGGAAGGGAAGGGGGAGGGGTCCCTGCCCTCCGAAAAGTGACTGCAAGTGGCCGGAGCAGAAGGGAAAAAAGGGGAACTAAAGGTGAAATCAAGGAAGAGACGCCTCTCGCTGAGTTCAAAAGAGAGGGGGAAGGGGAATCTCGCCGTCAAAAGGACGAAAAAGGAGGTAGAAACGCAAAAAGGATGCCTTCCGGGATTTGAAAAGGATTCCGGCGCCGGCGAAAAGGGAAGAAAAGAACCTCTAATTGCCGAAGGGGAGGGGCCCGCTGCGGGGAAAAGTGCCAAATCGTCCTCGCCTGAGGGGGCCGCTCCTCCTCCGTTTTCTCGGGGGAAAAGCGGCTAAAGGGATCTTAGAAATTGAGGAGGTGACGGAGAAGAAGCTTCCGAAGAGCTACCCTCCGGGGACTACCAGAGATTTAAACCCTGCAGGAACGAAAAAAATGGTCGCCTACGGAGATAACTTCACACGATCGTTAAGTGTTTTTTTTGTAGCCTAGGGAAGACCTATTTTAACCGGAACGACATCTCGGGGTTGAAAGAAAAAGGAAAAAATCTTCATTATGTCCATCTCCGAGGAGGGAGGGGACGTGCGTGCTGGGGGGAAGAAAAGCATCTTGGGGGCCGCGACATCGTTCGATACGGAGCGCCCGAAAGGAAAAAAAAATCTCTCGAAACAGAAAAGTCAATGAAGGAAAAAGAAACGGGAGGCTGCCGGGTTTCGAAAACGTCTTCACCTGAATATAGACGAAGGGAAGGACCGAAAAAAACGAAAAACAATACGGCGCCGGGAGGCCGCGACGGAAAAAGAAGACCGGCCGGCGAGAAAGGGGTTTGCCTGAAGCGGGGGGAAGAAAACGCGATCACTCAGAAGGAGGAAACGCAGAATCGCCGCGGCCGAAAAAAAGGGAGGAGGAAATAAGGACAGCGAGGAAAAGAAGAAAGCTCCGGATTTACTTCGGGCAAGGAAATTTTGATGCAGAACGACGGAAGAGTAAAACAACAGATGGTGGAAAGGATGAACTACCCTACTACGATATGAAAGTAAAGTGGTCCGCGTAGGAGGGGGGGAAAGAAGTCAAGGTGTAAAAGAAGAAAGCGCCTCTTCTCTTTCCTAGCGAAAGAACGCGTAAGAAAAACGAAACGATCCTGTCTAACACAAAGAGGGGGGACGCTTCGCGCACGGAGAAAGGAAAAACGCAAGCGCGTGGGGGGAGAAAAGACTCGCCGCCGCATCCGAAATAACTAAAGCGCTCGAAAAAAAGTCGTCTTCACGTCACTTAGAAGAGGGAAGGGGACGTACATCTCACGCATGGGGGAAAAAAGAATAACGATGCTGACGCGGCGGAGGAAGAGGTCAACCAATCGTCGACGAACCGATAAGAGGCTTTAAGGGAAAAGAAGAAATACCTCGGAAGCCCGTCGTCCCCAAAAAAAAAATGTCCCCGCAAATAAAAAGGAAAAAGAAAGAAGGAACCATCGATTTCCAATGGGGGAAAGAAAACTACATTACTCGTGCCGACGAAAGCCACGGCGCATGTAAAGATCACCGGCTACGATTCGAAAAGGGAAAAGTGTAGAAAGCGGACTCGATGGGCAATAGAAAAGGGGGGGGAAAAGGGGGGGGAGTGAAAAGAGGAGAGATTGGGCAAGAAGAGCTGGCGAACATTCCCGAATAAATTGCTGATAGAAGGGGGGGAAAAAGATGCGCGGTTCTTGGCTTTTCGTCGGCGCAATGGGAAATTGAGGAAGGCAATCTGGAAATCGATGGGGAGGAGAAATTTCTGTCGGGGGAAAGGAGAAAAAAGGAAGGGGCGCCGCCCTGAGGGACTACCGGCTTCAGGAAAAAACCAAGATGTCTTCGTCAGAAAAGACAAACCGTCGCGGGAGGGAAAAAGGGGCGAGGCTTTCGCATCGCGCCAGGAGAAGAAAGGAAGTGCAGAAAGTAGGGGATGACACCACCAATTCGGGAAACTCCTGGGCAAGCGAGAAAAGTGCCTACGAAGTGGGAAGGGAAGAGGCTATGTGAGGAGGAGGGGGGCTGCGGCCTGCTATGAAAAAATGGCATCTCTCGGCAGCTCAAAGGAAGATGAGAGGAGAGGAGATTCATCTTGGGACTTATCTTGTCGAAAAGCGTTCGATCGCCCGAAAAAAAGCGCGAGGAGAGAGGGTCTTTTCCCCCTGAAAAAAAAGAAGGAAGAAGAACGGCCATTCGTGGGGGAGGAACAAGCAATATCGTCGTATTAGGGGAAAAAGGAGCAAAAGCGGTTGTTTATACGAAGAGCAGATCGGGGAAAAATTGCGCTGGACGGGACCCGCCGTAAAAAGAAACTTGTTGAACAGCCTAGGAAGGCTCCAGCGCCCGTGAAAGGGCTGCGCGGAAGAAGGGAGGAGACGGGCGCGTGCCTCGCAGAAGAGTGCCGTCAAAACATGTAAACTACGGGTGGTAAAGAATTTGACGTCCGAAGAAGGGATCAGTAAGTCCACCGGCGCCGAAGCTTTTGAATGATGGACGGGAGTCAGGGAAGGCTCGCTTCAGAAGGTTCAGGGCAAAATACAAAAAGCCTTTTTTTTAGGGGAAATATGCGGGGGGTAGGAGTTTTCAGGTTCTTTCCCACGGTCCGCTTAGGGGGGGGGAAGGAACGACCGGAACGGAGAAGGAGGGATTTTTTCCAACAGCCACTGTAGGTCCCCAGAAAGCCTACGATCTCTGCTGCGATGGCCATAAGGAGGGAAGTTTTAATTTCAAGAGGAGGGTCGGGCCTTGCGAGGGGGAAATCGTCTCGGCCGAACGGGCCTTCTAGCACAGAGCGTAGTAAAAAGAAGAAGTTCGGATACAAAAGGGGGGAGGACGCGGTTTCAACGCCAAGGCGTCGGAAGCTTCTTCGGCGGCCAGGATAAGGACGTCCCTAATCATGCGAGGAATCCCTGGGAATGCGGATAGCCGCAAACAACGAGGCCGTACGCCAAAAAGAGCATGCGCTGCGATTGTACTGGCCGAGTCATCCCAGAAAGGAGGGGGGGGGAGGAATTTCAAAAAGAGAAAAAAGGTGCTTTCGCCGAGAAAGGAAATCACTTACTTCCTCGCAAAGCGGAAGATAGGGGGAAAGGGAGGCGCACTTCCCTGGGGAAAAGGAAAATCCCCTTCGGAGAGAGGGAAAGCGCGCGAGGGGGGGCTTTTATTTTCAATGATTGACGGGCGAACACAACCAGGGCCTCTGGACAGACTTAGGGGTGAACCGAGACTGTGGCGGAGGGACCTCCACCGACAAGGAAAATACCCAGTAGCGTTCCAGGGGCTGAAGTCTTAAGGGGAGGGTGGTAGGTTTTGGAGACACCGAGACGGGTGATTTGGGGGACTGCGATTGAGGGGGGGAGGGATCAGCCCTTGAGGGGAAAACCAACGGGAAGGGGAAAAGGGAAGGGAAGGAAAACCGAAGTCAGATGAGGAGTCCCGCATGGAATAAATAAAAAAAGTAAGAGCTGACAAATCCTCCTCGACTTGAAGAAACTCCGGAAGAAGGGGGGGGGGATCGAGCAGCAATCCACAGAGGACGAGCACTGCGTTACGAAAACGGGAAAAAAGAAAAGACACACGAAAAATATTGATAGAGTCCCGCGGGAAAGGGGGAAATATGAGGGGGGGATCCCGGGATAACTGAAAAAGGGTCATCGCATTAGGTGTAGCTCGAGAGAACTCCTTCTTCGTCAAACAGGGGAAGGGGCGAACAGAACGAAAAAAAAAGAAAAAAAAAAAACAACGGAGGAGGAGGAAAGAAAGGAGTGTTCGCCATGCCTTTATAGCCGCGACTTGCGAAAGGCGTCGAGTGAGAGAGATCATTCGATGAAGAGAGGGGATCCCGGCTTGAAAGAAGAAGGGAGAGGCAAGCGGCTCTATCACTATCTCAAGGGGGGAGGCTCGTCACGCATTGCTCTGCATCCTTGGGAGGCGGGGGGAGGGGGGATGCTCGCTCCCAATGGAAAAGGGAACATCTTCCAAGTCGAGGCGGAAAAAAAAGATTTATTTAGGGACAAAAAAGAGAGTTGAGGGGACATAACCGACTGACTTAGGGGGCGGTCTTTCCCGAGGGGGAAAACGGGGGGGCGAGGAAGGGGAAGAAGAATCCTTCCCCCATCAGAGAGGATGTCCTTAGCCAAGCAGAGAAAAAAAAAAAACAAAAAGAATAAAATGAAAAATCAGCCGATTGACACGCTACTTGTGGATATAATTCGGGGAAGGGGAAGGTGGGGGGGGGAAGGACGTCTTCACCCTGCTGCGCAAGTCTGTCAAGAAACGTGCGTGTAGAAGGGGGAAATCAAGCCTATTGGAAGAGTGAGAGAGTTTAAAAGGGAAAAAAAAAAGGATCTCCCTTCAAAGCGGAGTGAGAAGAGGGAACGCCGTCCGGGAGGGGGAGAGGGGACCTGATTCCTTCCGGGAGGGGGTCGCCGTCAAATCCATTATCGGAAAAGGGTTGACCTTCCGAAGAAATTCCTATTCCAAGGGGGTCCAAAAAGAGACCTGCGGCGTATCGGAAATCGTTTGTCTCTGTCTGCGAGATAGAGGGAGTGAGGAGGGACGGCGCTCGAAGCGTAAGGGAGAGGAAGCTGCGGAACGAAAGAAAGGGGGGAGTGACACCCTCAGAAGGTATCCGACTCTGGCTCGGGAAAAAATTCTCAAGTGAAGTCAGGAAGTTCCCAGGGGGGAGCTAAGATTTTCGCGTTGTAACTCAGCTCTCAAGCCCGAAAGCGAGGTTGAAAGGAAGGTAGTCGGAGAAAGAAGAAGTCGATCGTGGGGAAGGGAGAGGGTACTCCATCAACATGCCTGTCGAAATCAGTAGTAGCCCGTGAGAAAAACCCTTGGCCACGCATCGCGCGAAAAAAAAAGAAAAAAAGAGGCAATATCGACCCTGCGGCTGCTTGTGCCCGCAGCGCCTAAGAGAAAGCTGAGCCGAAAAGAAACATCCCCATACACAAGAAAAAAAGGGGGAGGAAAACGATACGTGTGGGGGGGGGGAGGAAAACAAAAAAACAGCAGGATCTGCAGCGCTGGGTGTGGGCCTTCTCACCTCAAAATTTAGACAAGGGGGGGGGCCGAAGGGGAAACGCGAGCACGCGAGAAAGAGTAAGACGCATAAGCGAAAAAGGATCGGGAAAGGCGGCCAGAATACAGGGATGAGGGGTTACTTCGTCATCTCAGGTCCACGTGTGAAGACATCTCGAAGACAACACCGCTTTTGAGACGGGGACTATATTTATTTTTCAATTCTAAACACCAAGGGGAAGGAGGGAAGAAAGGGGGAAAATAAGCTCCTGCTTTGAAGACGCTTTGCCTTCCAGGACGCCGATCAAAGAAGGGTACGGTGGACTCAGGCCCGAAAAAAAAACTTCAAAGTTTGAGTAAGGAAAGCACGTACTATCTCCGCGAGAAAAAACGGAGGATCGAGGGAATATCCGCGCAACACTCCTCGCAAAGAGTCAGCACAAAGGAGGGGAACGGACGGAATCCGATCTCTAAAACGGCCGTCCAATTCTCACGCGGGGGAAGAAAAAGGGGATTTCAGGGGGGCGGCGCGAGGGAAAAGCCTCTTCACCAATCGGGAAAACAGCTCCGGTCTATTCTTGTGCTAGGAATAAATAAGGAGAATACCCTCGGACTCCGTCTTCCCTAGAGGAAAAAGGGGGGGGGGGGGGTGAAAGATCAACTTCACATCTACAGGGGGTCCAGAGGGAACCAAGGGAGAAGCACGTGACATACGCGTGCCGACGAATCCAAAGAGGGGGAAAAGAGAAAGATAACCATCGCTATCAAAGGGGGGGGAAAGAGAGGTGAAAGAAAGCGGACTCGATGGGGGGGAAAAGACAACAACAAAGGAGGAAATGAAAGGGGGGTCCCCTCGCGTCCCTCTTCTAACATTAAAAGGAAAGAAGGGGCTGATAGCGTCGTAGCCGGGGAGAGGGGAAAGGGGGGGACGGGCTTCACGTCGCACGCGAATGGAAGGAGGACGAATCCCTTTCATCTGATCAAAGGGCAAGAAGGGTCTTATGGGAGAGGGGCATTGCTCCTTCTATGCGCAGAAAGAGGACGAGTTAGTATGAAGGAGGAAAGGGAGGGAGTCGGCCCCCCAGAAAAAGGGGCTTTCGTCTACGCTTGGGGTGACGAAGGGGGGGGTAGGCATCGCGAGAAGGGACTGCCGCGATCATGGGAAGAGTCACCAGAGTGATAGGGGAAAAGGGGGTGGAACAAGACGCTTCAGAAAAGGAAAGCGAAGTGATGCACGATGGTGTGAGGAGCGGGAGAAGGGAAAAAAGACGAGCTCCTGGTCTCCTTTGCCAAAGGGGCTCGTCGAGAGGAAACGGCAAAGAAAAAGGCATGCATCGTGTCGACAGGGGAAAGGAGGGATCCACCGTATACCATCGTTCGAGAGAGAAGAGAGGACGTCGACCACGAAGAAAGGAAAAGAGGGTCCCCTTCATACTCCGTTCGGGGGGGGGGGGGGTCCATATCGTCGTATTTAGTTCACGACGGAAAAAAAGCGTGGTGTCGAGGGAGGAAGAGCTTCAATCAAAATTTCAAGCTGACTGTTCTCTGGCCGACTGGGTCCGTAGAGTAAGGGGAGCGCCTGTCCTCTCGTGGAAAGGACCCCGTGGGAGGAAGGGGAGGGATGTCCTGCGCGGAGGAGCGGCTCGCGTTTCTTCGGACACTCAGAGGGAAGAAAAAAAAAAAGCAAACCTGGTAGCTCACGGGTTGATCGCGGAATCGTTGAAGTCGAGGGGGGGGGACAAGGGTCCAGCCACCGGCGCCGTATGGTGGGGGGGTACGGGATTCGTCGTCGTCACCTGACTGGGGGAGAAGAGGAAAAGAAAGGGTGGGAATTACTATTGGGAAGGAGGGAGGAGGTTTGATGTTTTCCAAAAAGGAGCAGCTTCGGGCGATACGGGAACGACCGAAGAAGCGCGGTCATGATGAGGGAAAAACACGCGAGGAAAACAGCCCCGAAGACTATCGAGGGAGGGCGTGCTATGGCATCAGGGGGAAAGGTGGAATTTTCAAGTCGCTGAGAGCGCTTATTTTTTCCTAGGGGGGCGGGAACTCCGGGAGAAGGAAAAAAGGGCATTTCATCTACTTGGAAGGATCCTCGCACAGGCTGAGCCTTGGGCTGCCGCGGGTTAAACCGGGAGAAGTCGTACGCGTCGGGTAAGCGGTACGCTTCTAGACCGTCCAAAATTCATGGCCCTTGGATTCTGGAAAAGAGCAAACGAGGAGGGAAAGAAGGAAGGATCCCCGAGGGAAGGTTTGTCACTTTCCGAAAGGGGCGTGAAAAGAACATTCTGGCAATTCTACGAGAAGGGGCAACAAAAGAAAGGTGCTTTCTTGTCAATATCCGTCCGCTTTGAATCACTGACGGAGACGACGGCGGCGTTTGGGGGGAAAAGAGGAAAAAACGTCCGGTGCGAGGAGAAGAGAGTCCCCTCGCTCTGAAGGGAGGGCGCTTCGGCTCTATGAAAGATTCGATTTCAATGATGGAAGAAAAAGAAAAAAAGTCTTCCGGACCTTGCGTCAGCAGGGGGGGGGAAGGGAAAGGACTTTTCCGGTCCACCTTACAACTGAAATGAAAAAGCGATATAGAAAGGAAAGGTCTCCTTTTACTTTTGAGGGGGGGGAAGGGGTGGGTAAAATTCCGCTATGAGCGCGAACGGGTCGGGAGAGGGGGGAAAGAGGCTTTTTAATCCCACTTCGTCAGCAGGGGAAAGAAAAGACGGGAAAAGACCGCCTTCAGTAAAGGGGGGGGAATGGAACAACGATTTTCTTCCCGGCATGAACAAAATAAAGAAATCGCGGAAAACGCCTCGACTTGGCGGGGAAAGGAAACTAAGGGCACAATTTGGGAGGAAGCGCCACGGATGCCGAGCACTAGTGAGAGTCAGAAAAGAGAAAACCGGTGAGAAGTGATAGTATTCCAAGGGGAAGAATTCGGATCGGGAGAAGGGGGAAAATCCGCGCGAAGAAAGAAGAGGGGAGGGTATATACTCTAGAGAACGTAAAGGCAAGGAGGGCAAAGCCGCGGGGAGAATAACGAACCTCAAGAAACAACGGAGGAGGGGGGAGGGGAAAAGGGGGGAAGGGGGGGGCGGATGTTCGAAAAATTTGCCGAAGAAGGCTTCGAAGTAAGAGAGTCTCTACAGAAAAAAGACGTCGCGCGGATTGGAAAGGAATCTTTGCAAATAAAAAAAGAAAGGGACGCTATCACTATCTCACCGGGGAGGGGGTGGGGTATTTGCTGACGCTACTTACGCAGTGCTGAGAAAGGGGGCTGCTCGCTCCCAAATGAGAAGTTCGGACATCGGGGAACAGAGGGATGCACCGTTTCGCCGGAAAGGAAAAGGCCGGGAGAAATCTTTCGGACCGACCAGGGGAAATTCGGTTTTTACGGAAAAGGGTTCAACTTATATGGGCCGAAAGGAAAGAGAAAAATAGTCCGAAAGCAGCTTCCCCCAGGACCGTCCTCGCTCGAGCAAATCGAGGAAAACTCCCAAAAAGCAAAATTCACAAAGGAACCGCTATGGAAAAAGGGGATAATATCGATTGAGGCTGTGGAGGTCCCTGCTCGAAAAGGATAAAAGAAAGTCTGTCGGGAAAGAAGACGGGAGGGGGGGGGAGGGGGGATGACAGCATGAATATTTTTCAGAAGAGCCAAGCGCGAGAAAGGGAAGGGGAATCTCGCCTTAAAGAGCGCCTCGAAAAAAAGGAAGGGATAGGCCGCTGTGCCGTCCGTTAGGAAGGATGCCGGAGAACCGAAGCCATTCCTAGAAGGAAGTCCTCCCGTAAGGGGGGAGAGGGGGGCTCTGAAACCAGCATGGGCCGCTGAAGGAAAGCAGTTTCCTCCGCCTCTGGGCTGTCTTCTTCTATCATAAGAAGCAGATGTACTAAGAGGGCGGCGCTCTAAGCGGGGAAAAAAGGAGTCCTGAGGGAGGAGCGCTCGCCTATTGAAACGAAAAGTTCTCCGACTGAAGGAGAACTCCTACGCTGGGGAAGGAAAAAGTGCCTTGGTCGGAGAAGGCGGAAAAAGAGCCGATTGGAACCAATCCATCCCAAGCGCTGGGTGAAAAAAAAAAGAAAAATTATCGGCATGAGGAGACCTCGATAGGAGGGAGGGGCTGTTACTCAAGGGTGTAAAAATCATCACCTCGAGAAGTGGCCGGGAAGGACTTCCCAACGGGGGGGCCACTCATCGCGAGAAAAAGAACACTACTCAAAAAATACTTACTCAAAAAACAGGAGATGCCGTTTTCGAAAAGAGAGACTTAAACTTCTGCACAGAAAGACTCCGACTCAAAGAAAATCACACGCAGAACGGTGCGGACGATACTGCCGCTACTGCAACAAGACCCCGGCCGGGAAGAGCCATTTTTTTGCCGGGGGGAGGGATTCAAGAACGCGAGCAAGGAGGGATCATCGTTTTTAAAAAAAAGGAGGCGTCCTACCACTTGCTCTGGGTCCAAGAGGGGCGTATGGCAAAAGACTCCGTATTTACGGCGGGGAAAAACGCAAACGTGAAGTGATGCATATCCTGAGAAGAGTACACCACCGCTTGGAACGTGGGAAAAGAGAAAAGGAGGGGATTGGGGCGGCGAACGGAAGGAGGGGAAGTGGAACGAAACTTTTGGGGGGGGGAAAAGAAGTTCTACTGCGGAGGCTCTTTGCCTCGCCACCTAGACGAAAGGGACGGGGGAGAAAAAATCGGTCGAAACGATGCATGCAGGGGAGGAGGGAGGAGAGAGCTCCGGACGGAAAAAGCGCCTCGCAAAAAAGGATACGATTGCTCGTCCTCCGCAAAGAAAGACTCACCGCTCGCTCTCGAACGAGGTGCATCACTTAGAAAAGAGGAAGCGCGTTGCCACGGCGTACAGGAGGGTTAAGAAAAGAGGGCGCATGAGAAAGGAACGCGTCGCGAATTTCCTAAACAAAGGAAGAAAAGACGAAAAGCCCGGGCGGCGAGGGTTTCTGCCGAAGGAAAAAGGAGGGAATACTCGGACTCCGTCGTCCTAAGGGAAGGGGAGGGGGGCCCCGCACAAAAGAGCAAAGAAAAGAGAAAATGCCCAATCGATTTCAATGGAAAGGGAGAAAGCAACTGTGACATTACGCGTGCCGAGGACCACGAAAGAGGGGGAAACGCTCACCAATAAGAGGAATTTTTAGAAATCGGACGAGATGTGCAAGAGATCTCAAAAAAAAAAAGGGGGGGGAAAGAAAGAGGGATTTTGCCCCTCGCGAAAGGAAAAAGGGATGATAGCGATCGTAGCCTTGGCAGTTTGACCCGGACGAGGTCGTGGAGGGAAAAAAAATGCGTTCGCGTCCGGAAAGAGGGAAGAGGGGATGGGGCCGGAGGGGGGAGGGGGGACGACTTTATGTGCGGGGAAAGCCGCCTGAGGGACGACAGGGGCTGGAATGCTCCGTCTTGAAGGAAAAAAGCATCGCCCGTCCGCTTGAGGAAAAAAGGGGTTGAAGAGGGAGGGAAGGGAAGGGAGCCGCCTGTCAGCTCGGAAGGAACCAGCGTGAGATTGGTAACAAGGGGCAAAAGCAAGAACGGAAAAAGAAAGTGATTCACTATTGTTGTCGAGAGGAGGCCCGGCGAGAGGAGGGGGAGATCCTATGTAATCCTTGTGCAATAGGGAAAGAGCGATGCGCCTAATTGGAAAAGGAAGCGTGAAAGGGACGGTGCCTGAGGGATCCACCGGAGAGAGTCTCTCGGGCGAAAAGGGGAAAAAAAGAGAAGGGGAGGAGCCACGCCGGAAGGAAAAACAGGAAATTTATTTCCCCTTCATACTCCGTCAGAGGGTGGGAAAGAAGAAAAAAGAGAAAACAGCGTTTAAAAGAGAAAAAAAAAAGGGTGGGTGTACTCTCGTAGGGGGAGCAGGATATGCAATGAAAAAGTTGCGCTGGACGTTCGCTTCCCGAAGGGAAAATGGTTGAATCGCCTTTCCTGCTTGACCGAGAAGAGCCCGGAAAAAAGAGTTTCATCGGCGCTTTCTCGCGGGAAAGGCTGCAAAACAGGGGGGAGAAAGGGAGCATGCCTTTTCTTCCGTTGAGAAAACCGGCGCCGTATGTTTTAAAGGGGATGGTTACGGAAGCTTCTTGTGCATACTTTCAGAAGGAGGCGAAGTATACACCCGGAGAGAAGGGTTGGTGAGTACGTATTGGGGAGAGTAGTGTTATGTTTTCGCGCTGGGGCTTGGAGGTTCCGCTAGAGGAGGAACGGCTTTCTCTTGCATTAAAAAAAGTCCCCGCGACAGAAGGAAAAGAGGGAGAGATGTCCATCATGATTGGAAAGTTGAATTTCCACCATCTCTTTTTTGAGAAAGGGTTTCCAAAGAAAGAGGATCCTACACTGGCATTCCAGGAAAATCACCGAGCGTAGGGTGATCAGAGTAGGATACACGCTGTTTTCGGCAGGGTTCACGCCGTGCGATCGTTGTCGCGAGGGGGCGGCCCGGAAAAAAAACTTCTATCAAAAGAAGGCATGCCATGCGGTAGGAAAGGGCTGATAGCCGCATACCGATCAGGGGAATCCGTCCTCATTCTCGGACGATTAGGGAAGAAGCGGGGAAGCACCCTCTCAAGGGGGAAAAGGGCAACCGAAAGAGGAATGGGGGGGAGGAGAGAAAAGATTCCGTCATCGTTTCATAAGGGGAGGTCTTCGTTTCTATTCTCACTTAACTGGACTGAGGCTTTGACAGGAGAAGAAGGGAGGAAATGGAACTCTCCGCGAAAAAAGAACTAGGCTTTGATGTTCAGGAGAAAAAAAAAAGTCTGCTCATTCTCGAGAAAGGAAGCCGGAGACTTTTTGAAGGAGGGACCGAAAAAATTTTCGAATCGATATAAGAGGGGGGGAAAAGCGGCTTACGAGTAGAGGGGGAGGGAAGTCTGTTGGTAGGTTTTGGGGGGGAATCGCGACGGGGGGCGACTAAG
>Ga0179591_1248493_pt1 | contig 28236 bp, 27 predicted proteins | sample CZOMad2_1_08_16f_FD_182891 | JGI IMG/M metagenome (GOLD analysis project Ga0179591, IMG submission 182891) | Vadose zone soil fungal communities from Angelo Coast Range Reserve, California, USA - CZOMad2_1_08_16fungal (PacBio error correction) | ecosystem: Environmental > Terrestrial > Soil >...
AGTCTTCCTCACGCTCGCGGGAGGGTGTATTACCCCGCTCAGCGCACCTCCGGCCGACGTTGCAATCGGGGCTGGGCGGCAACTCTGGTCTATAAATCACTGGCCGATCAAGACTCTTGCCTCGGGTGCTCTAGGGGGGGTAGGACGTTCTCTGACAGAAAGGGCAAAGAAAAACTCCAAACCCGATGGGGGGCACACAGCCCGTCCATTAAAAAAAACTCTTTTTCCAGCTCTATTTGTGGAAGGTCTTCAGTTTTCAAATTGCTTGGGAAGGGAGGAGAAGGAAGATCTTTCTCGATGAACCACCCAGCGATCATCAAGTAAAGAGGTAGGAGCACAATATCTCCAAAGGGGAAATACTCGATGTTGGCGTCTAGAACAAACAAATGTGGGCAAAGGAATTCGCGGGTACTTCAGCCCCCAGAACAAAGGTCCAGATCTCGCGGCGCACCAACGGAAGGGAGCCAACGAGTGCGTGGCCTGGGAGACAAATTGATGCGGAAGGAAATGTTTGCCTCCTAACGCTTGATAAGGAGAAAAATGATGTTCCAGCTCCGGGGCGCGGCTTGAAAAACCAGAGGACTAAAAAAGAGGTCCTTTGATGAGGCAAGTTAATTGGAAACGAATGAGAGAAAGGAATCATCCATTCTCCCGGACTCATCCGGGGGGAAAAAGGTGGAAATTAAGGGCGGTCAGCCGGGTTTAAGAAGGGGAGGCGGGCGGGTCTTTACAAAAAAGGGTCAGAGACACAAACGCCCGAACTCGGCGCGCCTTTACTCACACTCTAAAGGGGGGGGGAGGACCTTTCTCACTTATCGGGCCATGGCGATCTCGTGGGGAAACATCCCGCCAGTAATCATGGCTTGCGAGTCTATACCTAGGGGGGGGGCTCCGAAAGCCGATGCGCAGAACAAAACGCCTAGAGTTTTTTCGAACGGCGGATGTACCTCTAAGTCGCCGATAAGGCGTCTGGTACGAACGCAATGGGCTTTGGGGGGAGACCCCAGCGGCACGCTGTAGCGACCCCAGAACTAGTCCGGTTAAAAAACAGAAGAATTCAGGGTTGCCCTGAGCTTAAGTCGAAGTATTGGGAAGCGTCCGGTAACTCATGAGCTCACATTTTTTCAGAGGGTCACTGATAGATCTGACAATGGGAAAGCGCAGCGTCGAGTTGGGGGCTTCTTGACCAGGCGACATGAGAGAAAAAAACGGAAAAACTCGGGCCCGATTGACTCGACCGCATAAAAGAGGTGCATAAAAAGCGGAATGCGTCGGTGGTAAAGTGATCACTGTGGAAGACCACTCAAACTTGCTCGCGCCTTGGAAGAAGAGGTGGAAAGGGGAAGCAAGCAATGTGACGGCTGGAACCAACGCCTGGCTCTTGAAGGGCATCGCGAAAAACAGGGAATATCAATCAGGGGGATGGCGGGACAAGGGAGAATATGCCCATTGAGGGGAGGTGGGGAGGGGGTCTGATCCAGTACTAATTGGTCGGCACGATTTCGATCATAGTTAATTCGTCAGGTTAAAGGTAACGTAATAAAGCGACCAAGGTTTGCACGGGACCGCTCGAGGACGAATGCCGCGGTCCATAATGGCACGCGGCTTCGGTGACAGGCAGGGGAGGGGACCTGTAAAAGGAAGGGGACCTTCAAGAGAGAAGGGTAAGCTAGGGATGGGGACCCCTCTCATCGGGGAGCAAGCGTATGCATCTTAAAGGGGCTTCTTTGGGGGATGCGGAAAGGGCCCCACGTGAAACACAAGGAAATTGGTTAAGTCGAAGAAGGGGAGAAGTGAAACACCCGAAGATCGAAACAAATTTTCTGAAGGAAGGGGGGGACACAATGGGCGAAGTCGTTGCGAAATGTCAGAGGGCTTCGTTAGAATCTGGACGTCTATCTCCTATCGTTCAGACCAAAGTGTCTATATCTAGAGGGAGGGTCCGGAAAGAAGGGGGAAGGGAGATTAAATCTGACGAAAGATAGTAGTTGGGGGAAAAAGAAGTAAAAACGGGGAAACTTGAGCAGAAGAGAAAATACTAACGGTCACAAAAGAAGAGCGAAAGATGAGAAACAACACACAACTGACTGAGTATTAAAACTCGGCGGCGGTATGGGGTGACCGTAGTATCAGGGGGAGAGGTACGCCTCACGGTCCTGGTGAGTGCGTTGGAACCACTGACCCTCGGGTATAAATCCTCAAAAGAAGAGAAGTCCGTCTTTAGGAAAAAGAATCTCTAGAAAATGGGGGGGGGGGGAGTAACGATTCAGGGGGCGCTCGACGCGTCCGAGGCGACGGACACAGACTGCAAGGTACCTACTTCAGACAAAGGCGAATAAGGAAGCAAAAGCTAGGCCGTGGAGACCTGTTGGGGGGAAACTCTTCGTAAAGGCATAAGGACGAGATTCAACACCAATCTATCGGTGCTTTTCGGGTGGGTCCGTGGGCTCTGCGCCCGCAAGGCAGGCAGTGGGGAATTCTACGCTGCATCAAAGATGACCGGGTTCATCACGATCTTCATTCATCCCGAAACGGGGGAAAGGGGAAAAGAAACGTCAAGGGAATCGACCTTATGATGCAACCAAAAGGTGCCATTTCGGGACGCGGCAGATCTCAGAAATCGAGAAGCCACGTCTGGCACAGGAAAGGAGAAAAAAAAGTGGCAAAGTGGCTCGATGCCCATCGCATCTAAAGGGACCTAACAATCCGCAAAGGACGGAGAGCTCACACATACAATGAAGCCTAGACTCAGAGACAGAAAGGCACGACCCGCCTCCCGTATACAACACCACGATGATCACGACACTCAAGACCATCAAGCAGGACGGGCAGCTAGACAAAAAAACCACCTGTGGAAAAAAAATATGAGTCGAGGAGAGGTTGGCTGTTAGTATGGGGTAAAAGGGCATAGGGTTGGAACCGAGAGGGGAGGGTGTACGCGTACATATGATAGGTGGCAATGAGCCTCAACCGAGCTTAGAGGGAAAGCACAAATGGTTATATCCGACAGGGACAGGAGAAAAAATGCTGAGCACATGTGACTTACAGATACAAAGAAACGACCTCTCAGGTCAAACCAGATGATATATTCAGGAGGTTTTAACCGTAAATAGTTAATGTCATCTAAATCAGCTTTCCGGCAGGGGGGTCTTCTCCCTTCAAAAAAATCCACTCGCACAAGAAGAAGTGGGGGTAGGGGCATTAGCGCAACTTCCTCTCATGAGGAACCGGACATGGCCTATCAACTGAAACAAGCAGGCCTCGGCTGCAGAAGGGGATCATAAAAACGTGACATGCATAATACCTTCAAGATGGATCTCAACAAAAATCTCCAATGGCCGATAAATTTCGAACGGGGCTCGGTCCCGAGTGTGCTTGCCACGCTAAGAAAATTTACGGGAGGGAGTAGCAGCATACGTTAGCAAACAAAAACGAATAAGAATCGGACACCGAAAGCCGGAACCAAAAAAGAAAGAGCTCAAAAATGGAAAACTAGGAGTTCACTTTTATGAATGTGTATTCCAAAGCGAATGAGTAATGACAAAAGTGTGCCTTCCCTGCAGCATCAGTAGGCTAGAAGACACCATCTTAAGATGTCAATCTTATCAAAGGCGAGGAAAAGGGCTAGGATAGAATAAAGGCGTCATCAGCAAAAAAAACCGGTTAACCTTAATCGCAATGCACCATGATGCGAAATGCAAGTACCAGTTGCTAAAGCCGGGGGGAAAGCGAAGAATTTCCAAGCGCACAAAACCTGTGAGCTCGGATGTAGGGCTTAGGACTCAACAAACTATATTTGCGCAACCAAACAAGAATTGGGATGCATTCCAGCCTCAACCAACTAGTCGAACACGGCAGGAGCATAATTTGGACGCCGGAAACTTGACTGCTGATCCAGAGGAAGGGGGGTGGGGCTCGCGCGTAGTGCAATTCGGGAATGAACCGAGCTCAAGATTGCCCGCCGACGGGGGACCGAAAAACAAGAGCAGATGCGAAAAAAGATCCGTCTTCTGCGCTGGCCTTCTAAGGTTTGCCCCCCCAAAAATCGGGGTCATGTTTTGGCTGACAAGGAATCTTCAGTAAAGAACCAGAGACTCGAAAAGGTCTTCAAATGCGAGGGCAACATATTAATTGAATCACAGAGTTGAACAACCCTAGAAAAGAAGGCGTGCGGCAATGAGGTGTAGGGAAGCGGAGAAACCAGAATAGCTCTCAAAACGGGGAAGGAAAGAGGAAATGTTAGCACATGGGTAGGAAATCGCACCCTATAATAAAGGGGGGTGCCAATCAGCTGGTGAGCACTCTTGGATTGCAAGTTATCAAACAGGTACCTAAACAAGCGGTAAGCGAGAGATGGTGTTTGGAAGGACGGACGTGCTTCTCAGAAAAACGAAGGAAAAAGTTGGTTTTTAATTCAGAAGGACAAGTCATCTCACGAAGGACCTCGGGTCTCAAAAAATTTGGGTGGTGCGGGAACGGAGTGAAAAGCGAGGGTGGCTCGTTAGATATTAGAACCTCTCGATGAAAGCAAAAGTACACGAGACACAGTCGCTCGATGCATACATGCAGGGTATAATCTCGCCTTCTGAACCTGGGACAAAGTCCTGGTGTAAAGGCATATGAAGGGGTGTTGATCTGGAAACGGTCCCTGACGAGCGAAAAGGAAGGGAGCTGGAGATGAAGTCTGCGCCGGGCGAAAAAAAGAGTTATTTATTTGCCTGTTAACAGAATGGGAGTAATAGAGGGGAGTAACCGGGGGAACACCAGAGGACCTTGCCTATCGCTTCGTGCCATCAGCCGGGCCGTGATTGTCCCTAAGCTAAGAATATTTGTCTATAAGAAAAGGAGTCTGCGTATTTAGCCGTGTCCAGAAAATGAAGGCCTGAATAGACCAAAACGTACAGCAGTTGTTAGTTATCTAGGTCAGGGCGGGCAAAGTGGTGAATGTTTTGAGTAGGGGGAGGGACGGGGTTCGGGGGCTTAGACTGTAAGAAAGCCAATACTGAAAGCCCGTGGCGCACCTCGGAAAGCGCGGGGGTCTGAGGACGGTGGAAAAAGGGGGTTGCGGTTTTTGACAGAAGAGGGGTCTTGAAAAAAAATCGTGGACTCCGATTTAAGGCGCGGATAGGAAAAAGATAGCAGGCATCAGAGGACCAGGGTCCAGTTGGTCTTTCAGAACGGGGACGACTAATCGGCCTCTACCAAGTTAGTCCTGTTTCGGACTAAGGGGAGGGGTAAGTGCACTAAGTCAGAAACAGTTAGCACACCAATGGAAAGGGAACTTGTTAACAATGATCAAGGTGTTTCACTTAGTCCGTCGAGGGAGGTTGGAAAGGGTAAGGAACGGCATGGAAGCAGGTTTAAGTGGCAAGGATAGGAGCTTTAAATTGTTAGCGTCGAGTGGAGAGGAGGGATGTAAAAATGGCGACAGGACGTAGAACGGAAACAAAGCAGGACCATATTGGCCAAGCATTCTTATGGAACCGATGGGTAGCGGTTTATTATAACTTGAAGACAGAGAAAAAAGCTCGAAGGTAAGCGCGCAAAAAATTGGGTCCTTCACTGTCAAAAACAATTTTTACGGCACACCGCCGTTGCGGGGTAGGGGAAAAGCTCGCAAAAAACAACGCAGATGGGATAGGGAAATTAAAAAAACTCTATCCAGGAGGGCGAGGGATTGCAGTGAACCCAGGCGTAGATGTTGACTGTAACGACGGAATCTGGAGGAGGGGATGGTCAACTTTAAAGAAGGCGAAGGGGTCTTGGGGGGCAAACGTGGAGACGCGCGAATCGGGCTCGTTCCATCACACCAGAAGGACGGGGGAGAGAACCTGTGTCGAACCTGGAGGTTCCACCTTCAAGTCGGAGATGTTAATTAACTCGGATTGACCTAACAATCCATCGGCATCGTCAGCCTGGGGTGCGGCAACGGAAATTTAACAAGGAAAAGTACAATCACATAGAGTGATTGTGGGAGAGAGAAAGACCTGGAGGGCGAAAGTTCACTAATATTTCTGGAATGAGGGCAAATATGATAGTCGGCTTGCGAAGAGCGGCCTTAAGGACATCGAAAGCGGAGAGATCCTAAGAGGTCCTAAACCAAAATGGTATAAGACGTTGGGGCAGAACATACAGTGTCTGAGATTGGGGCTCTTATCTCTCCCGTGTCAGGGTGGGGCAAAAAGAAAAGAAAAGTGTCTAAAAACGACTTGAGTAAAGGGAAAAAAAATATCGGAATCTATCGAAAAAAACGGGGGGTATGAGAAATATAGTAGTTTTAAAAGGGAAGGAAGTAAGGTTGGGGCTTCGCGATTTCCGGGTTAGGAGGGTTGTCAACGAGGCCTCAGAAAAAGAGAAGACTGGACTGTAGGCAACAGAGAGAGTCTTATAAGGGTTTTGGAGGGAAAAGATTAGCTGCACGCGCGGTGGTAGAAAAAAGAAAAGGGGAAAGGCGAAAGGTACGAAGGGGCCAGGCTGATATAAAGCCATAAAAGAAGTTAGATCGGGTGGAAGACTGCAGAACAGGAGTCAGGATCGCTATTAACATCGCTTGAGTGAGGGGTTGGAAAGGGGGGACTAATTTCCGCGCCGCCAAGGCCGAAGTACACGATTAACTGAAAGATCGCGGGAAAATAAAGAAAATGAAAATAGAGGGTGGCAAGGAGTCAGGGAAGAGACCTCTGACAAAAAAAGAAAGCAGTGCAGGTAAGGTGAGAGGGACTGCTATAGACCTGACAATAGCGTCCACTTTACAAAAGGAAAAAAGCTAGGCTGCTTGAAAAATTGACAAAGAGGAAAAGAGTCGTCTAGAAAGTGCGGCGCCGACCAAGACGGGAAAAAAAGGGAGGAATCTTCTAACCAAATGCATCAACTCACTATAAAGCCAGTCGAGTGAAAAAAAGATCAGAGCACCTATGCTCCTAGGAAAGAAAAGAGAAAGTTTGGGTTAATGAGAAAAAAAGGGGGAGGGGGTCCGGGCAAAGCATCTGCCTAAAAAGGCAGCAGTCATTGAAATCGTTCAGTTAGAAATAAGAAACCTAAGAATGGTTTATTGCACCGGAAGAAAATGCGGTGTCTAAAATCGGATCGCGGGTGTAAGGATAAGGCTAGTCGCCATCTGGCTCCTCAACAGAGGGACTCTTCTGCGGAAAAGTGGGTTACTATGACCTCTTTGAGAAAGCAGTAGATAAGAAAGGAGTACCGCGGCAAAGAAAAAAGACTAAGGTGGCAACCACTTGAGCTATTCGGAGGGTTGAAAAAAAGGAAGTATGGGGTAGCAGCAGAGAAAAGCAGACGTTCGAGACCTGAAAAATCCGCGAGGACATGAGCCTTCAGGAGGTGACCTCAGGAGCTGCTTCTCAAGGGGGAAGAATACAAACTGGCCGAGAGAAGAGAAATAGGCTAAGCTCAAAACAATCGTACCAGCTAAAGTACCTCTTAATCGAAACAAAGAAGCGAAAGAGGGGAAACAAACGTACCGTCGGTACGAGGGTGAGTCAATAACCTATTTTAGGTCTTGGGCTGAAATAAGAGGTAATCCAGAACTCAAGACAAGAATACTCAAACCGTACCATGAAACGCAGACATCAATGACACCGGCTGAAGTGCAGGGGAAGAGGGAAAGGTGAAGACCTTAAGTTCTTTACAAGGTTTGGGTTACTGAAAAGCAGACAGCCGTCGTGAATTAACCAGCGGGGGGCTTGCCCAAGCGAATGGAAGGAAAAGAGTAAGTCATCGAGAAAACAAAGGTGAAAATCAAAAAGGACTCTGCTAACTTGGAGGTCCAAGGCCCGATATTTGGGGGAAACAGGGGGGCTGTGGACAAAGTAGCGCCGAAAAAAGGTCAGCATGGAGGTATGGCGGAAAGCAGATATGTACCTGTCAAACTTCTCCAGGGGGAACTGCACCACACACGGCAGGAAAAAAAGGACAAAGGGAGCTTGGATCTTAGTTGGTCAGAGCTTTGACTGAGACAGCTCCGCAGAAGGTGAATCACGGAAGGGATAACAACGAACCAAAAATAAGGACGATAACCTAAGAGGTGAAGTCTACTGGAAGAGGAAGGGGTTCACTCTGGGAAGGATGGGGTGGGTAGAAGTATAAGACATCTGTAAGAAAACAACCCGGGGGGAGTAAACGCTTCTCTGCCTCGACGAAGGAAGTGTGCAGCCAATATTGAGAAGTCCGAGGTAGCCAGAAGATTCGGAAGTAGGAGTCGGGAAAAAAAAAAATAAATCTCTCCGAGGAGGAAAAGATATATAAGATGTTTTTCGGCCGCCCCTCGTCCAAGGAGGGAAGAAGAGTGTCAAATCGTCTGGGCAAGGAAACGAGGTTAAGGTCAATTATAAAGAGTCTCAAGAACTATTTATCAAGATTTGTGGAAGAGAAAAAAATAAAAACGCAAGGACCAGTGTGTCAAACATCCTCCGGACCAGTCCGCCGAATGAAACCGAGGTCGCCTGATGCTTGTGTGTGGGGGGCGGGTCTGCCCGCGGAGTGGAAGAGGTAGGGACAGTTAGGAAATGACATACCAGGAAGCGATGAACAAACATCGCAGGTCAAGCAGGAGGGGAAAAAGGTTTCAGCTTACCCCTATGGGGAAGGAGGACAAACGAAGAAATGCCTGGTGTAAAGTCAATAGGTTGAGGGGGGGGGGGATGCCTCCCGAGTCACCTCTGTAGGAGGGGAGGAATAAGACTTTGCCCACTTGCCAAAATCTGTATGGGGGGGAAGGTTCCGGAAGAACAGAATGGGTCCGTCTATGGGAGACATTTCCGCCTAACGCTACTCGGTTCATATAAGGGGCCTGTGCGGAAGGCTTGAACTAGAGGGGAAGAGTAAGGGATAAAACATGGAAGGCAAAGAGTGCCAAACTGCCCCAATAAATGGGGGGGGGAACCAAAATTCAGCGGGATGTGGTAATCATCTGGAAAAAGGGGGTGTTCGAAAGAGGAGTAAAGGGTGAGGGTCATATGCTGATCCAAGCCAAGAGAGGAGGAGTCTGGAAGCAACTCACTTTAAGCAAGGGGAAAAAAGGGAAAGGCCTGGCGATGTCTGTACAGACAGAAAGAAAAAGCGGGTTAAGGTAATTCGAGTCAGAAGCCGGGAAAGAGGTAAAGGTTTTCTGAACGAGAAGGAAGAAGAGGGGGCGAAAAAACACCTTCAAATTAAACCTGGGAAGGCAAAAGGCACTCATGATTAAAAAATTTAGACCCATAACGAAGGGAAGTCAAACAATAGATAAGCTGTGGAACGGGGAGCGTGGGGTGGGAGGGGGAGCGTTTACCAAGGCTAAGCAGTGGTTCTCACTGGAAGATCTTAAAGGGAAGAAAGATCAGCCAAAAGTGTAATGGGACGGATTGAGGGCAAAAGATGGGGATTAAGGAACAAGAATTGGGAGGCCTACCTCTCGGAGGGAAGACCAGCTTTGATCTGTAGGGGCTCTGGTATCACTAAGAAGAAAATTAACCGAGGCCTTGGATACGCGGAAGAATGGTGGTCCGAAAGCAGGTCTCAGACACCACCTCTTGGCTCTGGAAAGAAGGGAGGAAACCTTAGTGACGCGATTAGGTATGCTCGTGGGAACAAAGGGGATGCGATTCGGTCGAAAAAAAGGGAACCAGTCGCGATTGGACTCAATGGTGAGAAAGGGGGTACTAGATTAACTAAGGCCAAAATTCAAGAGCACTGAAACGAAGGGACAGAAGAGAAAAGGGGAAAACTACACTGCCGGCCTTCGGGATCAGCAGAAGAAAGGCTCGTGCAACCTTCAGTAGTAAGGGGAACTCGGGCACGAGGAGATCATAGTGGAGCTTTGCGGCTGGCGGCGAAAGGAAACTGGAAACAAAAAAAAAAAGAAAATCTAGTAAGGGGGTGCGAGGAAGAAGATACCGTGGGTCCAAAGCCTATCTCTAAAAAAAAGCATAGATTCGGCTTACGGCAGCGGGGGAGAAAGCGTAAGAGAAAGGCCAGCTTCGGACGCATCGGACCAGGGAGGGGGAAAAAAAAAACCGAAGGTCACGAAAAAAAATTAGCAACTTATAGAAAAAGACAGCCAGGCGGGACTGATATAAAGATGGGGGAAGGGGGAAAACTCCATGAATGTTCGGGCACGAAGAGGGACGGAAAGCACCACAACCGGAGATATCCGGAGTCGAAACACAAACAATGAGGGAGAGAAGAGAGAGTTAAAAAAAATCTGGGGATTTTTTAAGGGGGAAATTCGTTGAGAAAGGTAAGGAGGGGGGGGAGAGGGGGGAGTGGAGACGGGTGGGTGGGAGGGGGGGGGAGATGTGGGGGGGCGGGAGGATCGGGATAAAGGGGGTGGGGAGGTGAGTTGATATTAAGGAAAAATGGCTCTTTCTACTCCCCTGTTACGGGGGGCGGGGTCAAGGAAGAAGAAGACCGTTCTTCGACAAAAAGAAAAGAAAGAGGGCATTGGGGTTTTAGGTTGACACAGGGAGTCTTCTATACACTACTGACGATGCGACTAAGAACGTCACTAAATGTAAGCCGAAAATAACCAATGATCACGGAAAAGAAAAAAAGAAGCGTGGATAGAGGAGGTTTGACAAGACTGGCTACACGGTCTATGCAGAGGACATCTGACAGCTGGGGGGCTGTCATTTCAAGTGGGAGACGAAAAAAATGAAAAAAAGCTGACGCGACGGGCCAGAAAGAAAAGGAGTCAATCAACCGAGAAGGTGAAAACGTTATGTTAAGAGACATGCCTGTGGAACTTGGGGGAAGGACGTGGACCGAGGAGATCTAGAAGGCCACGGGGAGACACAAAGGGAAAGGAAAGGAGGCCAAAGTCATATAGAGGCAAGGAGAGCTCGACTCAAAAGAAGACAAGTGATCATCTTTCTACCAACAATCGCCCCATAAAAAGAATTAGAAACCGATCATTGCTTAGAACCTTTTTATGGAAAGAAAAGGGGTTTTCGCGACCAAGTTGCTGGGGGGGAAGGAAAAACACACAAAAGTCACAGACTCCAAGATAAGCGCGACTGGGGAAAGTTGCATGAAAATTGACAGCATCAAACAGTGGTTGGGGCAATCCTAGAATGGGGGGGAAAGGGACTCAAAGACGGGGGGCACTGGAAACTTCTGACTAAAGTCGACCATCTAGGCGCCTCACCTCGACAGCGCGGTACAAGGGGGAAAAGGAATTCAGTGCAGGGCGGGAAAAAAATGAGACAATGTCAGGAAGAAGAAGAGGGACGACGCTAAGGGACCATCTTAGGAGTAGAGGGAACCGACAAGGGGATGGAGCGAGTCATCTTCGCCTGGAGTCTCTCGCTTCAAAAATCCACAGTCACCAAGCCGGAAGGTGAAGGGGGAAAAACGCATGGAGGAGGGGGGAGTCCAGAATTTCATAGACAAAAGGAGAGCCTACTGGACTCCTGAGCTTCGGGAATGAAAGAAAAAGAGAAAAAAAGCTCATCTTCCTGTGGGAAAGAGGACCAGCATCTTCTAGGGGAACCGAACCATCAGTGAAAAAGAGGCGGAGCGTTGAAAAAAGGGAAACGAGTTATGATGGAGATCACTAGCTAAACACCCGACACCGGACATATAGAAAAACACCTGCCCAAAGAAAAAAATTAATCGGTCAAGAAGAGGGAAACATATAGAGGTGTAACTAAAAAGAAACGAAGTTTCACACGGAGTGCAAGGAACCTAGGGAGAAAGAGTTAGTCTATCCATCTATATTGGTCAAACTATACATCTTTTGCCAGAGAAAGACTATGCATGGACGAACGGTGGTCCTCGCCGGAAAGGCCACTAAATAAAGGGGGAGTGAAGACCAAATTGTCGGTCTCAATATTGCCAGATCCGCAGTTTGGTAGGGAAGATGTGAGGAAAAGAAAACACCAACCTGAGAGGAAGGGCCCACAGAAGTTGCTCAAGGGAAAAGCTGGCAAACCTCATAGTCAAGAACAACTTAAGAGAAGTCGGGAAACTTTTACTGCTGATCTCGGAGAAGTGGTGGTGGTACATAGGACTTGTCGGAATTAGGGGAGCAGCGCAGCCCTTGGGGCCAAAAAGAATAACAGACCGAGAAGGGATCTTCGCGCGCGGAAGGCGGAAAAAAAATTGCCCTCACACTCGGAGTTTTAGGGAAGAGCAGCCCGCACAAAAACCAAGAACCCGGCTTCAAAAGGCCCGTCTCGCTCATAATTGAATCAAGGGGGGTAAAAAGAAAAAAGCTTGCGAATATCCCATAGAGTCAGGAATGGCTTAGGAAGGGAATAGGTTCTCAAAAAAACAGCATCAACTCACTCTCAACCACCAAAAATAGGAAAAGAAGATGTGGGGGCGAAAAAAAAAAGAACACCCAGGCCGACGCGATTACCATAATGGGAATCGGTTGCAATTATCTCTATGAAGCCCGCGCAAGCAAATAGAGGGGGTTGGGTTTCCAAACTCAGGCTCGCATCAGCCAGAAAAAGCCGATGTGTGGGACCTTCGAAAGTTCCATCAATCTAAGGCCGATGAACTGGGGGACGTCCAAAAATTTGTTTGGGGGTCTACAAGAAGAGTTCTCTGCGATAAATCCGAGCTGGGGAACCGTTAAAAACAACGAGGAACGAACGCAGGGAAGTCTACTAAAAAGCGCTGCATGTGGGGTAAAAAAAAGGATGGGCAAAAAGAATGGTTGCCGGCATATAATTGGGGGGGGGGGGAATGCATCCTACCCCGGAGAGAAACCACCAAAATGGGCGAGTTGCACGAGGAAAACTCCAAGGGAGCTCCAATCGGGGCGGGGGAAAAGTCAATGGAGCAAGGTCTAATGTGCAAGAAACAAAAGGGGACCACGCCGAAACTGAAGGGGTCAGCATGGTAAATCAAAGGGGATTTGACCGGCCTCTCTAAGAGGGGGAGAAGAACAGAGGCTTAGGATTAAACACTCGTTCCGAGAAACTGGCCTGTATATAGAAAAGGCGACAACCTTCACCGGTGAAGTTGGGGGAGGGGAAGGGGAGTTCAGGGTTCCGTTGGAAACTAGCGTGGCGGAAACACCGATAATGAGGATCGCACGACAAAGCTCAAGAAACGTCGCGTGGAAACGCCCAAAAACGGGAAAGAGCCGGGCGGAATGAAAAAAGGGGGTCTGGGGTGTTGACCAGTACAGACCATGACGGGGGAGGAAGCTAGGTAGCTACCTAGTAGAAGCCGGAGTCGCTGAGCTCAATGGTTCAGGGACTGACAATAGCCAGGCGCTACAAAATTCCGGCTTTTAAAAGCTTTGGAAGCAGAGCTACGCAACAAAATCTTGTCTTAAAAAAAAATCCTAGTGAAAACGATAAGGAATTCAACTTCCTGACTTCTTATACTGGTGGGGGGGTCGTTAAACGGTAGGGGGATGAGCCAATTTTGGGGGGGGGATAAGAAGGGTCACTGGAGCTGGTCAATGTAATCAATGGGAGAGTAAACCCCCCTTGCATGCGACGAGGAAGAAGAGACACCGGATCCAGATGGTTAGTCACAAAATTCTCGTAGGGGACATAAAAATCTCGGGGTTGTTGTGGCTGCTTACTAAGGCAAATCAAAAGAAAAGAGCGACTAGGCGCGAGCATGGGGGTCTGAAGGGAAACATTTGGGGAGCAGGCCCAACGCTTTGCGCTGTCGGCCTCGGCGCAACCGAATTAGAAAGCATGGCCGCTAGCCCATTGGGAGGCGAGGTACGCTGAGAGAAGGGATATCAAGATTGGAGGCAGTGAAGCTCGCACTTGGACACTGGTAAAGAAGAGGCGACGAGCAAAGAGACTCGAAAAAAGAGATAGCCGCGGGGCACCGGAATTGAGTGGAAAAGGGAGAGGACATATTCAAAGTCCAAGGGGAGCTGGGTATTATAAAAAACACGTAAAAAAAAGTAGACTCTTGCACGCGGTCCTTGGCTGCTGACCACACGGGAAGACAAAACAGAAGAAGTGGAGGGAGGGCATATACCTTTCGCATAGTTCCCCAAGAAAGAGCCAAGGCGTAGAGTGTTAAGACTCGAATAGAAAGGGAAGTCGGACGGATGACCAGAAGCAGAAGAGCATCGGCGGGAAGATGCCGAACCACATGGGAGAAGAAGATTCGAAATGACGACATACGGTCGATTTGCAGAAATAAACCGAGTTCAAGGAACGCCATAACCCGAATGTCACGAACTTACTGAAGGTCAAAAAAAAAAGGAAGTTCTCTACGACAAACTTATTATATGATGAGAGGAAAACTAGCAGGGGTGTGACCGTTAAGGAAAGGCACTTAGGCCAAGGGGGGACGGTTATGGCGTTTGAAAGATCCAGCAAGCGCCTTCCCCCGGGGACTCGAAGATATAGCAATTGGGGGGGGTGGAAACCGGTTCAGTCGCTCAGAAAGATGACGAAACAGCCCGCGAGGCGATTTAGCCGACTAAAAAAAAAAGAGCTGGACGGGAAAGGAAGAAAAATAAGACAGTGTTGACGGGGTGGGAAAAGCAGGAAAAGGCTATACGCTATGAAGAAAAGGAGGGGGGCTGGGTGTGAAAAAAGGTCAGTGACGGTACGCCTCGCCGAAAAGGAGTGGAAGATGCAAAATGCAACGATCTTCGCGGTGCCGCACCACAAAGTCAAATGACACGAGACAATCACGACCTGGGGACACGGTTCAGAAAACATGCCTAACGAAGCCGGTGCCATGGGAGTGTATCCCGGAGGGTCTATAAGACGCCGGAGAGGCATAAACGGGAGGCACACAATAAGGGAAAGGGATGAGTGCCTCGGTCGCATGAAGAAACGATATCATGAGAGAAAAAGAGTGCAGGGGCAGACCAAAGCACGGGTGAAAACCACCAAATCCCTCAATGGGCACTAACGGAAATGGAAACAGAAGCGGCGGAAACTCATCACGGGGAGAGGACGGAAAAAATGTGCGTGTGTTCAATTAACCAATTTGTTGGGTCGGTTTCCGGCGCCCAGAGGAGCGGCGAAACGCGCTGGTTTTTTCGAAAAGGGGAGAGAAAACTACTAAGAAGGGGACACCTACGAATTTATTCGAAAGGGATGCGGGTCAACGTTAATCGAATCGTAGAGACCCTAAACCTACAAACTCGGGGGAAAAGGGGGGAAAAGGTCCGAAGAAAACCCGAAAGGCGAAAAAATGCTGAAGAACATTGGGTGAAAAAGCAAGACAAATCCAGAGAGGGAAACTACCTAAGGAAACCTTAAAAGAGGGAGATTTTGTTCAACGGCCACTCTTGGGCATAAATAGCGGTAAAAAATTAAGGGATAAGAAAAACAAAACCCGGAGCGCATGAAAAGAGGTGTTCCGAGGTAAGAAAGGGGGACTTAAACTCACTTGCGAAGACAACAAAAATTGCCATCGAAAAGCCTAGGCGGAAATAGCATGAAAAAAAGATAGACCCTCGAACTAAAAAAGAAAAAGGAAGAAATTCTCAACAAAACTACCTATCCAGGGGGGGGGGGGGGGGGGGGACAACAGAAGTTAAAAAGTCGGGCCCGAGGGGGGGGAAACGCCAGCAGGTTCGTTTGAGGACGCGGAGAAACTAACGAAAGAATCATAAACCAGTCAACCAACCTAAAAATTGACGCTAGGTAAAGGAGGGAAATCGGTGAGAACTTTCCGGGGTACACTGATTTTTGCAACTTCCAGAAAAGATTTCTGCGAGCTATAGAGCGAATACGTAAAATCATAGCTGGAGGGATGGGAGGAAAGGAGGAACAGTAAAACAATCGTCGCCTGCGGGACCATGATGTTCTCCCAGGCAAAAATGGTTTCCAAGTGGAGGGACAGATATTGCAAAAGAAAGACCGGTTAGCGAAGTGCTTGGAGGCGTGCAGCTCCACAAGCATAGGGAAAAAACACCACCATTCTTGGAGACAAAAGAAAAAGAGAAGGAGACACTAAGGAAGAGAGGAGAGGCCGTGGGGAGAAAATGATTTGTTGTGTTCAAAAGCGGACTCTTTAAACAGTCGGCAGAATAGAAACTCTTTACAGCCGATTGCAGCCGCACAAACAAGGAGGCAAGGGGGAAAAGGACGACTCTTGGAAAGGCTGCAGTGGGAAAAAAAAACAAAAACCTGCTGTTTTTCTGGACCTAATCGGGCAGAACCTCGATCGTACCTGCGGATTCTAGAAAGACGGACTAAGGGGGAAGCAACGTGGAGAAAAAAACCGCTTGCGCATAAAAGTCAAGGGGTTGCGAGGGCAGGGGACCAAAAACAAAAGAAACTCATAAGTCAAACAAAAGAACTTGAAAGTAATTATATCATAATGTTGGTTGGCTAAAGAAGGAAAAAAACCCAAAGCAGGCCGAAACACTAGGGGCTGGGAGCAACGTTATTTCAAGGAAGGCAAGGGCCAAACGAGGAAGACCTTGTGGAAGCGAGCTGGGGAAGGAGATGCCGATGTACCTAAAAAAAGAGTGTGTCGAACCGCAGTCAAAGAAGGGAAATCGTTAACTCGGGCCCTTTTTGCTGTCTTCCCACCGTCGGAGGGGAAAAGAGAAAAAGAAAAAGGTCAATGCCGATAGGTCAAAAAGGGACCAACAAGGAAGCGCAAGGGACTCAAACTAAGTGGTTAGAAGCTAGTGTGGGATTCTGAAGGGGAGACCAAGCAGGGGTGAAAAAGAAACTGGAAAAAATCAAAACGTTGTTGGGGCCGGGAAAGAAACACCAGAGAGCAACAGGGTATCAAGATGAAATCTGCGCAGAAAAAGGTCACTACTTCGGTATTGCCGGGAATGGGGGAGAAGCAGGGATGGGTCATCTAGCTTAAACCGGTTTGAATGGACTCCTGGAAGAAATCGCTTGAGAATTCTTTGGCCGGAGCTATATAGGTTGCCAAAAAGAGCTGCAGATGGGGGGGAGAACGGAAAACTTAGATCCTTATAAGCTCAAGGATCAAAAGTTGTTAAGCTCGGCGTAATGGGCCATTTATAAGGAAGTAGGATCTTTTCTGATACCAGATAGGAAAAAAAACTCCAAACTAATCTTAGACGTGGCAACGCACAAAACTCTGAAGGTGCATGCACATGCGTGGCTGGCGATTGGGGGAGGGTGGCCAACCCCCATAATCTTCCCATTTAGGAAAAGGGGGGTTTGAAGCAGAGTCTAAAGGCCGAGAATGCAGCTTCGGAAGGGGGAAACGTGGACTGTAGAGGTACCAAATAATGAGCTGCGAAAAAACTAGCTGAGGAGGGTATTGGGGGACGTCTGGTAGCCCTCGATTATAGAAACTAAAAAAAAGCAGCGTGGAATTAAAAAGCGAATAAGGGGCTGGTGCACGCGTCCTACTGTTGGGGGGGAGGTTCCATAAGGGGGTACTAGATCCTTGAGAAGAAGACTCATTCCAAACGAGCGTCATGAAAACTAGGAGGGGGAATATTCTAGAACGACAAGATCCATTCCGCAACAGAGGGGAAGTCTGTATAACAGGATTGCGCTTGCTGCTTGATAAAGGGGATAAAGCCCAGGCCGGCGAAGTAAGAGGGTTTGGGCAAAAAAAATGGTTTCAAGGAACAAAAAAAGGGGGATTATCATCGATCAAAAAAGGGAATGGTACGCAGAAGGAAGAGGGTAATGAGGGACCGAAGAAAGGGGATTTACTATTTTATGGTCGCAATGAAAAAGAAGAGGGGAAAGGGATAGTAGGTCTACGGGGGGAAGTCAGAATCTCAGAGGGGGTTTCCTCAGCCTCTAGAATTCGAGATAGAAGCGTAGAAATTTCACACATTCTTCGGGGAATCGGTAAGTGAAAGACCCGGAGATTTATGAAAAAGCTCATTGCTCGCATCTTCAGAGGAAAGCTCTGGAGAGCCAAAACCGACAAAAAGATGAGAAAGGGGGGATCGGAACCCTATAGGTAGAGATCCACCACGGAAGACCCTCCACGCAATGAGGTGAAAGGCAGGACCTTGAAAAGCTGCCGGAGTAAATGCGCCAGTCAGGACTGAGGTCGGAAGGCAGAGGTCCAGTAGTTTGAAAACCAGGTGAGCTTCGAAGGATGTGGGCCAGAAAAGGAGTCTATGGTCTGAGGAGCAACGAGGAAAAGATAACGAGCAGCGGAAAAGGTTAAATTAAGGTAAAAAAAGAACGAACGAATCCACCAACAACAACGGGATTGGGAAGAGATAGGGAAACCAAGGTTGGGACACTGGGAATCAAGACTGGTTCATGCGCCTAAACGTTACGTTATTGACGGGGGAAAAAAGGGGAATAACTTGTCATCAGATACAGCGAAAAACCATCTGGGGTGGTCGTGATCGTCTGAGCTGACGCTGGGGAAAAGCGAATGACTCCCGGGCGGGACGCGCTAAGAAGAAGGCGGCCCAGGCTGAGGATAAGAGGCCAGAGATTCAGTTTAACTTGGAAATCTGGACGAGGTTCAATCAGTTCAAAGAGATTCTGGCGGGAGGTTTCCACGTGGGAGTCCAAAGCCGCACCAGAAGGGAAGAGCGGATCTGACGAGTGCGACCGATCAGGTCAAACCTAAAAGGGTTGCAAGCAGAAGTCAAGGTCGCAAAAAAGTCCAAGCCGGGGGGTTCCATTGAAAACTTACCTGATCACTTCGAGAGAGAACCGGGCTGTCAAAAACGTCCAGGAGGGACGTGAAAAAGGTGCAAAAAAAACAAGGAGTTCGCAGACGCAAGACAATATCAGCCACTGAGAAAAAAGCAGAAAACCAGCGCCCGACATTATCGAGCATTATCAAGAGAAGGAGGAGAGAGAGGTACGCTTGAAAGACCACGGACGTGTTTTTAAATGCAACCAGATTCGCCAAAAAAGCGATCTAACAAGGAGAGAGGGGCATGTGAATCTTTCTCAAGGAAAGAACCGGACTAGCTTATGCAAACACAGAGATGCGTAAGGCTCAATAGATCGATGAAGAAAGTAAGCGCTGCTCGGATGTAAGAAGAGGGAAGAAAAAGAGAACTGCGGAAGGGGTTAAATAGGAAAGGTCAGAAAAGAGCCAAAAAAGGGAAAAAGTCATAAAAAAAAAGCGATACGCTAAATGGCAAAAAAAAAGGAGATTCTCAAAATGGTGGCCTAGGGATGGGGAGGCAGAGAAATCAACGGGCACTCGAGTAAATCATCCTAAACAGCGCGCACCAGGAAGGACATGTTCGAGGCAAAAATAGCGGCCAGAACCATGACAAAAAAAAGAGAGACAGATGCCTTCGATCCGCTCTCACAGAGTGATGCAGGAAAAGCAGGGGAAATGGTCATCGGGGTAAAGACAGGAGGGGCATGGCCCCACATGAAGTCGCAGGGAAAGTTGGTCTTGCCATCATGCCGCGCAGGTGATCGATGCAGGTTAGGGGAAAAGCCCGCATCACATAGAACGCCTTCTCAAGGAACGACTCAAATTTCACCTGATGAAAAAAGGGGAAAAGGGACGGGGACTGTCGGGAAAGGTAAAGGAATATTCATATCGCATAGAAGCACTATAAAATAGGGGCAAAAAGCGCAACCTTATTGACACATAAGAAAAAAGGGAGGACAACTTCAGAGGAAGGTGGAGCCAGATGCAATAAAAAAAGTCACTAAATGGGGTTTTGAAGCGCATTTGGATGCACAAAGTGCCATATCCAGCGGGAAGTGGAATCAAGTTGATGCGGCACTAACCAGGGAAGGAAAAAAACCGCTCCAAGCCGGCACGGAGGATAAAAAAACACGGCCCTGAGCAGAGGGGGACTAGGACTTTAACTCGCTTATTGTTATCTGTGAGTTATCGATCTGGATGAAAGAGAAAGGGCAAGACTAAAACCAAAAAAATAGCGGAGGGAGGCTCAAGAAATGATTTTACGTTACATCCGGGGTTGCAGATTATCCTAAAAAAAAACAAGATACGGGAGCGTGCGGGCGCGAAAGACTACAAGGACCAAGTGTTGCGAAAGGGTAGCCGATGTAGAAATAAAGGCGGTGAGGCGACTTTCTATTCAGAGAAAATCACAAAACAAAGGTAGGCAGAGAGATTGTTTTGCGTAAAAAGCTAAGAGCACCAAATGAAGACTCTTGGGACTGCAAGAGACTTTTCACGCAAAGCTTATTGCATAGAGCGAGGAAAGCCTCGAAAATCACGGCAGAAAGGTGTGGACGTAAGGGCCCAGCCTACAAGTGTTGGGCAAAAAACTGTCATAGCAAAATCCGGAATGAACTCAGGGGGAGGAAGAGGTCATAGTTTTGGGTGATACTGGCAGGGATTTGAAGAGCGGGAAGGGACATCATGCAAAAGAATAACGATTGACCCACACAATCAGCAGTCTTATCTAAAAAAGGATCCGGTAAGGGGGTTTATCTCGTGGTGACGAAAAAAATAAATCAAGCCGTCCGTGGGGGTATCTTTAATAAAAAAACAGCTACCAGGGCTATATTCTTATCTCAGCAAAGAGAAAAAAAAAAACGAGGGGAGGGCCAGGGGGGGGGGGAAAAGAAAAATACAGGTGGGGCGGGGAAGGAAGTTGGTCAAGATACTCTTGAACTCGCTCGGTGCAATACAGGGCTCCTTCTTTGACAGCTGGGTGTCAGAGAAAAGAGTCTGGAAAAAAACATCGTGTGGACGAAGGAAGAGGACCGTAGAAATTCTCAACCTACTTAACGTTTCACATTTGAGATCGGAAGGGGGAAGTGCGTTGCCGTGAGTCCGTGAACTTTGAGGGATACTGCTGAATTAGCGTATCGTAAGAAAAGGGCAACCCACAATATGAAAAAGGGGGGAAACTGAGGGCATGTGTAGTGTTTCAATAATAAAGTAAGGTCATTGAGGACGATTCTTATAGGAAAGGAATATTCATGAGCTAGGGAAAGTGGCTGGTTGAGAGGAAAAGAGGGACAAAGCGGAGGAAGTTCTAAGGGGGGGGTGAGTAAGAACTACCTCTACGCATAAAAGCGGGAAGGAAGGATGGTGGCCACAAAGACTAATAATTAAAAAATGTGCGCGCTTGCTTTTTAGGGGGGGCTGGGGGTCAAAGGGGGTGGGCCTTTTGAGTCAGGCTTGATTGGTAACAATGTGGAAAAAAAAGGGAGTAGGGGCACGCTAATTACGAGGGCGAGAGACTGGGAACGCTAAGCCTTAACGCATTCATGGTGCAGGAAACTTTTCGGGTTCGTTCTTGATCCCTTTCTAAAGAATCAACCTTCCAGAGCCGGGGAAGAGCGAGAATTGTGGATTAGCATTGTTTAAAGGAAAAAAAAAAAAAACCTTGCATCAATGAAGCGCCAAATATTAAGCGGGGTGGAAAAAAGTACCGGGTGGGCGGTTGCTTTGGAAAAAAATGAAGAAAAAGGGAGATTGGGGGAAAAAAACTGCGAAGGGCAAATCGAGAAGTCCCAGGTGCAAAAGGGACATCTGGTGCATCACTTTGATCCTCTCTAACCGCGGTCCTAAGTAAGGTAAAAAGGTCGCATCATGGGAAGGCATTGAAAGACTCGTATCCGGATTGAAATGCAATATAACTGAAAATAAAAAAAAGGAGCAGATCATCTTCACTGCTCAATGGGTGGCGCTCGGAAAGGTCGCCAGGTAAACAGAAGACACCGATTGTAAGGTAATCGAAGGAACGTTTCCCTATTGACAAGCTCTACCACGGCAAGGACAGTGACGATCAAAAAAGGAAAGTATGCCCGGCTTACGTGATCAGGATGAAAAAAGAGCCGAAGTGGTCACGAAAAACACAGGGATAGAGCTGAGGGAGGGCAAAAATAGCAGATTTCTCTTATCTCTCCCTAGTCAGTTGGGCAAAACTTTTAGCTGCGCAAAAGAACGGTCAAAAAAAGCTAATCATCTCAAGCAAAAAAAGGAAAAAGTGCGTTATTGTGGGTGTAAAGGGCAGTCGGTGCGCCTGAGCAGAAACAGGGAAGGTGGGGGGTTACTTTTTACAAACTGGACCTATAGGGAGAAACAGACGAAGAAAAAGGGAAAAAGCCATCGGCTCGATCAAATGGGTTGCAAATATCTTAGTTAACGCTCGACAGGTCCGATGCAGAACGAAGAAAAAAAAAGGTCGGTCCGTTAAAAACAGCTTCGAGAAGGGAAAGGCCAACTCTAGGAAGTAGAGCTCGGGCTATGCCACTTTAGTAGGAAGAGGAAGGTCAATCGTCTGGGAGGGAGTGGTGGGGTGGGCCCGTGGGGGCGCCGGTTAAGAAAAAAAGGCCGCGTAAGCGGGCGGAAAAAAAAAATAACCCGAGCGAATGACCATCTCAAGGAAGTGAACGCGGAAGATCAAGGACGTACCTTTTATACCACGAAGAAGGGCATTTACGATGAAAGAAATCGAAGTTAGGACGGCTACACGTGCAAAAAAGAAGGCGACCGGAGAAGGACCTTCAAATCTCGAGAATCGCATATACTCGGCGACGAAACCAGCGGAACACGAAGGATACAAAAGCAAGTAAAAGTCAAGGAAGATTCCGCCAAAGAGTTTTTCCAAATCATGCAGGACGCATATTTCAGGGAAAATGAGCAAAAAAAAAAGGAGTTGGTGTTTAGCAAAATTGGGGGTAGGTGGGGAACAGCAACCGGGCTCGATCCCAAAAAACCCTTGTTGAGCAGGTAAAAAAGGAATCAAAAGCAACCGAGGGTTGGAGGGAAAAGAAGGGTGTGGGGCTAAACAAAACGATCGCGGCACTCGTCGCCAAAAGGGGGAAGAGAAATCGACGTAGAGGTAACACAGTTTCCACATCAGCAGAGACCCGACTGGAGAGGTAGCCAGACCATGAAGAACCGCAAAAGGAAGAGCAAAGAGCCGTCCGGACAACGTGGGGGGATCAGAAGAATCAGCAGCACCCGGTATTGAGAGAGGAGCCAAAGCAAAGGCGCACCAGACCCGAGGAAGGTCTAATTCAATTAAACCGATCGTTCAGAACCCGGCCGTAAAAAAAAGAAAAGCTTCGAGAAGTCATGGAAAAACGAGCAGACTTAAGGCTTAGTCGCCAAGACATCAGCCATGGAAAAAAAGGAGTACCATCACCGAGTCCTCAAGGGAAACGATTGGAATAGCATTCGGTGACCGACAAATAAAGCAATCAAAGAAAAGAAAACCAAAAACAAGCCAACCACGCCAGAAACCACTTGGAACCGGCTCGGGAATGGGACTGAATGAAGGTTCTGAAAAGAGTGTGCCTTCCATTCTGCCTCGGTTGAGCAAAACTATAGAAAAGGAGGGAATGAAGAAGAAAGGGCGTTCCAAACGGGGGGGCCAAGCCATAAAGGCAGGAAGACAGGAGTAAAAATCCAAAAAAAAATATGGCGAGAAGTGGAGAGGCTAGTCCGCGCGGAAAGGGGGGGCTACGGATTTAGAGCTCAAAAAACGAAGAGAAGGGCACCACAAGGAAGGTGGCTCCAGGTGCAAGACGAAAGAGAGCAGTCATTACAATAAGATGCGGAGGAAGAGCTGGGGTGGTGGAGAGCGGATTATTCAGATAGGCATGAAAGAGGGAAATAAATCCGACGTAAGCCAAAAAAAAAAAGTGCCAAAGATTGCCTGCGCCTACTTAAGATGAAGGTACCCAACACTCGGGTCAGGCCAGGGCTGCAGCTAGATCACATTAAACAACACACCCGGAAAGCGCGGTGAGGTGGAGCAACTCAAAGCTGACATATTGGAAAATCAGGGGTCTCCATCTCGTAGGATCAGGTGGGCGAGGCCAGGCTCCTCATAGACACAACAACAAAACGGGGATTTAGAAGTGGGTTTTTTCAGTGCCCGAGAAACACAGGAAGACGCTAGGCGCAGAGGGGCTGAAGACTTTAAAGAGGCGAAGGGCAAAGGGTACGCGGTAGGTGGGGGGGGGAAGTGATGGCTCGCGTGCAAGAAACAGAAGACCAGGGTGGGGAGACAAAAGGACGCAGGGACAGCCGTTATCCGCAAAATTCACTATGGGTTTGGGGGGGAGTCTTCAAATAGGGAGAAAAAAAGGAGTTGATATTCAAAGAATCAAGCTGTCACCACACGCAGACTCAGAAAAAAAGTCAGTCAGTCACGCATCATGACGGGGGACCTATGGTGTTGAAGGGAGCAAGGCCCTGACGGGGAGTTTGGGGAGCTTCCTCCCTACATCCCGAGAAATCAAAGTCTAAAAAAAGGGAATCGGAAAGGAGCTGCAGAAGAACCAAGCGGGTTGAAAAGGCGGATCATCAAAGGGGGGGGTAGGCGTATGCACTGTAAAAGGGTGCAAATATATAGTTTACCGAGGAAAGTTCCATCCATGAAACACTAGAGGGGAAAGGAGAGAAACTGCCGAGGTAGGAAAAAATCAGGTCCAAAATTTAAGAAGAAAGGAAAAAAAACCCGGTCAGTGTTAAGTTGGAGAGAGGGGGGAATTTAGGCAAAGAAATCGAGATCTTAAGGAGTGATGGGAAAGACTAGTCTGAATAAGACAAGCAACTCTGCTCGGCGCTGGGAAAGAAAAGAGGGGGGGTACCGGGGGACTCATCTCAAAGTGATGAGGAGTTTGAAACCATCTTTCGCAGATTCTGGAGGGATCTAAAAAAAGAGCGGACGGTCCATTGGGAGGTGGGGTCTGATACTAGAGACCGCTAAGGAGAAAAAACTTAAGTCATCACACTGGGAGGTGGAAGACTAATCAATAAGAACTGATGGACCCATCACAGGTGGTCGCGTTAAACCGAATAGATTAACTGGTGGCAGGAAGAGGTCGAGATTATCTGTTCCGGAACGGCATGGCGGAGAAGAAGGGGGGAGGATAGCACTGACATGTGTAAAGACGAAAAGTGAGGGGGGTCATAGGATTGGGAAAGGACGTAAAGCGAGAATGAAGGGAAACCATGAGAGTTTCCCGAAAACGCTGGAATAGTTCTGCTGTGATAAAATTAACGAACTCAACCAGAGCGACTGAGCGCAAGAATGGGAGGGAACAAAAGGAACGAAGTTGTTGCATTAAAACAAACGAAAGTGGCGCGGAAGTACGAGCTCAACCGCGACTCAAGAGTAGATAAAAAAAACTAGTGTCCCTATTCTGGAGGTCAATGAAAAAAAAAGGGCGAAGGGTCACGAGAGACTTCAGACGGGGCATCTAGATCGACTTGTAAAGAAGGATTTCGCCTTCGTGGTGGCAACACGAAGTCGATATCCTGAGCCATCCGGGGTCCAAAAAGGGGAGGCTCGATGGTAGATAGGCATTGGAACGAAAGAAAGGAGACTGTTGGAGAAATGGCAAACCAGTGGCGCAGATCAGAAGCGTAGCAGAGGCACTTGAAAAGGGAATCATTCTCCACAATAAAAAAAAAAAAAGAAAAAAAAAAAAAAAAAAAACAAAACAAAAAGAAAAAAAAAACTGAAAAAACAGATCGATGGCGGCTATCGAATAACCGTTCACCAAACCGAAGCAGAAAAGGAATAGATGGGGCTTGAAACTGAAAGCTGGGAGGGGCTGAATTGAGCATTCGGTGAAGGAAAGCGAAGCCGATGGTTGAAGAAGAAACCAGGTGAGAGAAGCTCGATTCGGGGGACGAAAAAAATATATGTTAAAAGAGATCCCTATAGTCAGTTGGGAAAAAAAAATTGGTCGGCGCAGAGCATTACGGGTCACACATAATCTCGAGAAAAAAAAAAAGAGTAGGAAAGGAGAAAGATTCTATGAGGTATGTGCCTGTTACGCCAATAGGTGCAGGGAAGGTCCTTAGTTAGGGGGAACTGACTATAGAAAAAAGAGAACAGGCTGTCCAAGACGAAGGCTCTATCAAAGGGTCAGGGAACATCGGGGCTCTCAAACGAAAAAGACGAAAGACCCTAGACTTACGCCGGACTTCAGGAAAAAAAAAGGTAATAAAAATTCAAAATATGGCCGTAGAGATTCGGGGGAAGCGAAAGGACATCGGGGTAGTGTGCTTCTGTGGGTCCCGGCTCCAGGGAAGGCTACCCTAGCCCGCCGGATACGAGTCAAACTCATCGGAAAGCCATCCAGTTCTTCCAAGAGAAAGGGAAAAGAAAGGGGCCAAATCGAATCAGGAAATTCTATCCAAAGCAGGGGGAAGAGGACCCTTAGAAGATCTTCACGAGCAGGATCAAAGGAAAACCAGTCAAAGCTATTCGACGCATCAAAGCCTAGATGTCCGGAATCATCTACTGGAACAGAATACGCTAGACCAGCCGCACTGGGAGGAAAGAAAGAGACAAGAAAAGCTCCCAACTATAGCCTCGAGGAAGCCCCAGCTGCATCCATAAATTGCGCGCAGTGAGTGGGGGGTGGGTCAATGCAATTGGGGGAGGGTTCCTAGACCAGACGCCTAAAAGGCAGAGAAGGATGTGGACGTCGGGCAGCAACCGAAGCATCAGCGTGTTTGAGCTATGAGAAAGGAGAAAATGGGGTCGGAGACGTCCTATTCGCAAAATCAAAAAACAAAAAAAGGCGAAATAGAAAGGAGGTGAGCTTTTGACTGTTTAAAAGGAATTGACCCTCGTGCGAAAAGGCGGACCGCCATGACAAGGTTAACGGTCACGAATGAAAAAAAAGAAAATAGACTACTCATTCAACCAGCGAGAGGGGAAAGGGGGGAAACAACGTCACAAAAGGGGAGCATCTAAAGAAAAGGACAGTGAAGAAGCCGTCCAAATCCCGGCGCGCAGTACGCCGGGGAAGGGGAACGTACGCCGATTAGGAACTCCATTTAAAGCAAAAAGAAAATTCAGAATAGAACGAGAAAAGTCGAGCCGAAAGAGATATAACTAAAAGATTCCGAGTGGACACCCTACGACGCAGAACAGGGGCGACCGGGGTCTAGGTTAAAGTGTGCGTGCCAGACGGAGAAAGTTGAGGGGATTGGCTCATACGGGAGCAGAGAATCCGGACCTACTAATGCGAGCAACGGAACTAGACTGAGTGGAACAAGAGGTTAAGGGAAATAATGGAGACAAAGAAGGAGTACAAAGGGGTCCTCATGCCCGAGGGGAGCAAGAGCCGCCAGCGGAGATCACTATCTAGAGGAGAACGGGAGAAAACGGCAACGACAGGGGAATCTCCGGCAGGAAAGGGGAATCAGGGAAAAAAGAAAATACCGAGTTGCACGAGCCATGGCAAAGTTCCAAGCGACGGAGGAAACACAGGCTGGGTTAAAAGAAAAAAAACTGCTATATTCCGGGCAAACCAAGTCTTGGGCCGCAACGGACAAAAGAGAGGTATCAAAAAACTATGAGCATCGGAAAGGTGTACGAGTTAGAAAAATGGTGGGACACTTATGGAACTTGATCATCGCCGAATGGGACTTTGGCCGGGAGAACCGAAAACAAAAGCGAACCAAACATCTGCGACGACGCTGCCGGTGGGAACCAAAGGTCAGGCTGTTTTTTCGAGAAAGAAAGAACACCACTCGTACGTGCTTGATCGGCAAAAGGCCTCGCTAGAATTGAAGAATGGGGTCGGGGGGAAGAAGCCTCCAGCCATCACGTCAAGAAAAAGGGTTTCGGGAAGGAAGGTACCAAACAAACATCTCTCTCAAAAACAAAGTATTAAGGAAGGGATGGTGGTTTTGGCGCAGATCGTCAAAAAAAGTCAATACAATAGAGGCGTTTTCGCAGAAGGAAATCTAAAAACGGGGAAACGAGCATGGACGGCGAGAAATGGGTGGGTCATTACTATTCTGAATGGCAGAAGAAACTAAAATGTTGGTTTTCAAACTAACAAGGCAGACGGGAAAAAGCTCTTTCAAAAAATATGGGTGGGTGGACGGGAAATTGCCATTCGGAGTCAAGCTGCGCGAGGAGAAGAGATGAAAAATAAAAGAACCAACAATCAGCGAGGGTCCATCATCAGATGCTCATGCGGATTTTAGGGTCAAAAAACCCCTGGGGGGGTTCAGAAGAAATTTGGCTCCGAACTGACAGAAAGGGAGAAAAAATCTAGGATGGCAAGCGAACAACAACTATCAAAAAAAACGTGGCCTGAGACTCATGGATGGCACGCGTTAAGAGAATGGGGGTGCTCCTAGGACGATGATCCAGATCACGAGGACACTAGAAGGCTCGGAAAGGCTCTACTTTCGAACTGGGGTGGGTGGTGTGGTTGTGGTGTGGGGTGTTGGGGGGTTTGTGGGAAAGGAGATTGAAGACACTCGTGTCCCAACGTAAGACTGTCCAACTAAGTCAAAAGCATTGGATCTGTACTGTGCTTGCAGGGGCGAGAAGGAGGAGGGATGTATACCGAAGAAAAAAAAAAAAATATAAAAAAAAAAAACCGAACTGCGCGGCGCGAACTCAAAATAAAAAGGGTCTCCGGCAATTAGGCCTTG
>Ga0179591_1164367_pt1 | contig 28230 bp, 30 predicted proteins | sample CZOMad2_1_08_16f_FD_182891 | JGI IMG/M metagenome (GOLD analysis project Ga0179591, IMG submission 182891) | Vadose zone soil fungal communities from Angelo Coast Range Reserve, California, USA - CZOMad2_1_08_16fungal (PacBio error correction) | ecosystem: Environmental > Terrestrial > Soil >...
AAGGGAGAACTAGTCCGGTCATTTCTTCATGATGTCCAAACGCCAAAAAATAACCTGCTAAGGGAAGGACAAAATAACCTTGAAAAGTGAACATTGGGGTCGGTCTAAACCAAACCGATGGAAATCCACCCCAATCGGAGGGGTTGAGAGTTGAGGGAAAAAACTTACAAATCAACTCTCGTTTGCGAGGACAAAGCGGAGGGAAATTCGTCCTGCAAGATGAGTCTAAGGCTAAAGGGAAAATAGTCGAGACATAAGCAAAAGGGTTCCAAAAACGAAGTTAAAGGTCCTCATAAGGCGGGGATCGACGGTGAAAAGGAGAAAAAGTTGTCGGAAAGTTAAAGTTTCCGTTTTTGCAGATGTGATAAGGAGATCAAAAATAGCGATCGCCGCGCAGGAGGGGGGGGGGCACACGATTCAGGGTTGACGACGAAGATAGGAGTAAACGGGGTTGGACTGCTACATTCACACTTTCCTATCCTTAACGAATTTAGAAGGAAAGTGGGTAGGGGGGACCCTATATAATAACAGACTCACGAACATGAAAATCAAAGGCTATAAGAGAGGTTGGATGTGTCAAAAGGAGGACCGGCTGCTCAAAAACGAAGGCCTCAAGACTGGGCTCTTTTATTCTTGTGGGGAAGATCAAACAACTCGGACCACCTGAAACTTCAGCAACCGCTTCCTTCTTGTGCTTGTCCGTCCTTTGACAATACTGGGAAAAAACTCTCACTGGGGGGGGAGATCCGGCCAAATCAAAAACAAAGAAAACAATTACCAGCTCATTTTTCCTGAAGATCCGTAGGACACCGAATGGCTCGGCGAAACGTGGGTCCCTTTGAATTCCGACTTCGCACTCTACCACAAGTAACAAACAACTGGACGGAGACTGCGTGGATATTGGGGCTCAAAACCGGGGACCAACTTCCGGGAAAGGACAGACTCAAGTCCGGGAGTCAAACAAGGGTGAAAACAACCGGTCGAAAGCAACGTAACTCTCAACTGGTGAGAATAAAAGCATCTATGGAAGGTCGCTCGGTAAGAAGGGGGATAACAGTCAACGTAAGTCAAAAATAACCCTCTCTGCAGAAGGCTCCATAGCAGTGGTGAAACGAATCGCGACAGCAACCACTCGCAGGATCTAATCAAGTCGTCTTCGGGGCCGGGAAACAGAATGGGGGGTACTAAACGTCCTCACTGCTCGCAAAGGAAGGTCTCCCGCAAGGTGGTGACGAAGCAAGGGGCACCCAAAATTACTCACAGAAACTTCTCTGATAATCTAATCAGGGAGAATCGACCATTTAGAGAGGAAGGCGCTGATGGAAGGAATCTTTATCCGTTCGTCGCCATCATAACTTCCCCTTCAAAGATGTAACTCAAGAGAAATCAGGAGAAACACATGTCAAAACTAATGGCAAGTGGAAGGATATTTTCACCGATGAAACACCGCCGACAATCGAACGGGACGATCACTACAACCGAGATGTGAAGGAGAGATGAAACTTCGCGGAGAAAAAGAGAGAGTCTCGCAACTCCATCGTCGCCCATGGGGAGGGGCAACCTGACTACCCAACAACATCAACAGAAGAGAAAAGACAGGGAAAGGAGAAAAAGAGAATGCGGTGGGGGGGTTTTTAAAGAGGTTCCTGAAGAGAACCGGGGCGAAGCGCAACTAGATCGACCTCGTACTAGGGGCCCGGCAAAGCCGCTGTCGCAGCATTTCCCCAGCAGAGGGTGGTCCGGTGGAGTTCGGGGAGGAGGCGACGTTTCAATGTCGAAGGTCCAGTCGGGACCCTTGTATATGCTTGCGACGGCTTTCATGGGAAAGAAAGGGAATTGATGTATGGCACGAAAGAGAAGAAAGAAAACCTAGTCTTAAGTGAGGAGGGGAAGCAGCGGGAAATTGGCTTGACTGAGCTCTCCAGGGGCGGGTGGAAAAGGTTTGGTCCAGGTGTTACCTGAGGCGGCCAAGTCCCGAGAAGGAAAAAATTCGGACTTGGACAAAGGCGATTTGCGGCTAGGGGGGGTTGCGGGGGGAAGACACGAAAAAATCTTCAGAAAGTGATGCTCTTCCTGCCGAGAGGGGGGGGAGGTCGTGGTTTCAGAGGGTTCAAAAGAGGAGGGTGACGAAAAAGCAGAGAAGGGGTGGGGGGGGGGTAGGTGAATTGAAGTTTTGTATCGATCTGAAGGATGCATTGAGAGAATCCTTTGTTCAAGGAAAGAAAAGTTAAGGGAGTAGCGAAGTTGGGGAAAAGGAAAGACATGGTGGGAAAGGAAAGGGCCGATCTGTTGCCGACGAGAAGAAGGGTCAATTGTTTGAGAGCAAACCGAAAGAGTCCGGCGGCCAGGGTCGGGGCAGAGGGGGTAGGCAGCGAAAAGTTCTGAAAAAGGAGAACAAGGTGATCTGGATCTCAAGCTTCCGGGAGAGAGAGAGAAAAGAAAGGCCGTGGAGATATGAAGAGGTGAGGAAGGATAACGAAAGGGCCCCATTGAGAGGGAAGGAATTACAGCAAAAACGCTGAAAGGGAAGGGGGGGCTGAATTGTGCATTTTCACGAAAGTGGGTTGAAGAAATGACAAGGTTTCAAATAAGCATGAGAAAAAGAGGGGGCTGATCATCGACTAAAGTGAAGTTTAAAGGCATAATGAAGAGAGAGAGGGGTAAATGTTAGGGAAAGGGGCTGGGGTTAATCCGTCGGACCATAGCTACAACCGTCCAAAAAAGATAGAATATGCAAAATTGGGGGAGAAGTAGGAACTTCCACTAGATTCCGACCTAATCAGATGCCCAATACCAAGCTAAAAGGGTCTATTTCAAGGGAGACTTCTCCCCGAGCAAAACTGACAACGGTGGGAAAAAGGAGTACAAAGTTGAAAGGAGGGGACCGTCCGATCACATGAAGGGGGAATGAATTTAATTAGGGGGGGCGATTCGGCTTGTACATAGGAGGCTATTAAAAGACCGGGAAGGAGATGTAGCTCCGCTGTTCTCATAGAGGAGAGATTGATGTGTAAAAATGTTGAATTCGAGTAAAGTAAAAAACTCAATATTGTAAAGGAGTTAGTATTAACGAACCAAGATGAAAAGGGGAAATGGGGACTTGGTAGTTCAGACGGGGGGACGTGGGGGGGGGGAGTTTACTCAGTAAATTCCCTCGAACGGGAGATGGTAAGAGAAGTTCGAAGAGAGAAAATGGTGAGGCTAAAAACCCGAGCGTTTCCAATTAAGGGGGAAGGTTGGAGGAAGGGAAAGGCTCTTGAAAGACCAGGGGGGGGGGCTGGAGAGGCAAGGAAAAAGGAATCTAGCGAAACGTGGGGAGGGGATCAACTCGATTGGCTACTGAAAAACCCGACAGGGAGTAGGGTTTCGAGGGAAAAAAAGGAAGCAAAAAAGAAAAAAGACAGTCTGTGGAAAAGTATCGAAGGGGAATTTTCACACCAGAAAAAGGAAGGGCAGATCAGGGCATAAGAACCTACTCAGGGGCGAAAGAAGAAGAAATCAAAAATTCAAAGAGCTACAAAGAGGAAATCCATAGAGAGTGGTGGGAAAGAGGAAAGAAAACACTAGGAAAAGAAGTCAGAAAGGGGGGGAGCTTCTATGGTTGAAGGGTAGGACTATAAAAAAAAATTCCGTCTCGAAAGAACTTCTTCTTCAAAAGCGAGGAGGAGGAATGACGCGAAGGGAAAAGGCGAAGGAAAATCCATGAGATTAAGAAGATAAAGATAGAAAAAAGAGAGAATAGGGGAGAAGTGGAGTAAAATACACTTAGACTTTTTGAGCGAGGGAAAGGGAGGGAAAGCGGTCATCCGGAGGTTTTTTGTAAAAAGAACCCAACCTTTTGCTAATGGGGAAATTGGGGCCAAGGATCTGGACAATTGGGTCCGCAGTTAGTAAATAGGGGGATAAAATTGCGTACAGAACTCTCCACGTGTCGGAGAAAGATCTGCACAAAAAAAAACAAATGGGATTTCTGAGACAGTATGACAAGAGCGGCGAGAGGGGAATGATCCGGATTGGAAAATCAAATCAAGAGTGTGCAATCGAGTTGCTAAGAAATCAGGGAGAGCTCATACCATAACTATTTCTTGACTCCCATTGGTGGAAAAAACCCTCTCATCAAGTAGCAGTCCATAGGTTCGCGAGTACCTAATTAGATGAAAAAAGGAGAAGCGATACCGAAGCTGTCTTATTTTCGGGGCAGGATGGACCTCAAGTGACTTGGCGCAGAAAGGCGAAAATCATCTCAAACAAAACATAGAAATTCGAAGGAGGCGAAGAAGGACCAGGAAGGTACTACGAAAAGTAAAACAGCTTCGGACTATTCGAAGGGATTACCGCGAAAACTGCATAAAAAGAGTCCTCCCGCGATCCAACGAGCCTGGGGCGGGAAGGCAGGGTTCTTGAAAAAGGTGGGGAGCTCTAAGGAAGAGGGGGTGCAGGAGGGAGTTCAACACGAGGAAAACGGGGATCGGACGCGTCCATCCTGTGAGCATTACAAGCTCGCGGGACTCTCCATTGGCATACTGAGTTCGATCAAACTAACAAAGAAAATCAAAAATTAGCAAATACTCTTGAAGGGAAACGATGAAGAAGATTGATTCAATTAAGGACGTGACCGACTATGGACACTTCTGGAAAGTCAGCAAACAAATGGCAAGCGATGGAACCTCTGTACTTACATGGGGGGGAAGAGGATAACAAAAGACTTAAGGGAGGGAAACCTCCAAGAGTAGCGGGGTTTCGAATAGAGGGACTTGAACGATAAGCTGTATCAAGGACTGACACGCCATTGAAAGGAGAAGGCGGAATCCAGGAAACAGGTATCCAATGATTCAAAAAAACCTCGCTCGGCATTAGACCTCTAGAAGTTAATGAACAGGCAAAATAGAAAAAAGGCCGAATCGGAGGAGTGTGCTAATTGTCCTCAAAGATTCTAACATTGGGGAGGTCTCTGATGTAGCTAATTTGAGGGATGAAAAGGGGTAATTGAGGACTGACAATTACGGGTGTGGAATGGTTAGACTTGGCTCATGCAATTCCTGGGGAGGTATCGAGATCTTGTGGAGAAAATCCAGTAGGGGTCTTTTCGCTTTGCGGGTTAAAAGAAAAAGCAGGACGCTGAGGGATTTTGTGAAAAGGGCCAACTCGATGGTTCAATTCAAACTTTCGCTAGATGACGGGGGAAATTCCACGCTCAAGACGATTCACAGAAAAAAGTCTTTAATCAGCGCCTTAAGCAGCCAGGAGACGTACGGAATGAAAGTCGGTGTCGCCCGTTTCGTTTCTCTTCGTCGGGGAAGGGAAAAAAAGACCGGTCAGCCTGGATCACGGGATCTTCATGGGGGACACGCACCACTAACAGTTCGGCAAAGAAAACCTTCCTGGTCTGGAAGTGATAAAACTACCGCTTCCAACAGTTTCGGGAAACTGACCTCAAGTAAGTCCTCGATTTCGATGATGCAGCAAGGGGAATCTCTCCATTCAGAGGATTAAGGAAGAGGCTACTTTGCCCGTCGAAACTAGAAATCCTAATTGGAACAACAACGTAAAGGTCCGACATATGATTGGAATCGACATGAAGCCCACTTGACAATTTTTCTTCAATGTTCCAGGTTTCAGGTGAGGGGGTTCTGTCCAGCAAACGAGGAGAGCGGGATTGGAAGCGTGGTGGGTGGGGAACGCGAGGAAGGAATAAGGGATCCACCTGATAACGGAACAACGAGAAACAAAAATAGGGGTTTCTTGGGGGGGTCCCGAAGGCTACCCGCTCACAAATTGACGAGCAGATGGGAATAAGGCACCTTCAATGCGCAAGAGGAAATGAACAGAAGGTCAAGCGCCATTCTGCTGAGATGGGGCCATCTGGGTAACTCTCAAAAACGAAAAAGGACCTTAAGCTTCTTCCGAGTGTGCTTGTGCAGAAAGACAATCGCCTGGGGGTCAGACCAACTACCTCAGGGGAAGATAAACTTCCAACATAGCCACAGGAATACGGCATGCCTTGACGATCAGCCCCCGAACAAAGTCTTAGCTGAGAAATTTGCCGCCGTGAGTCATAACGGAGCAGCAAAACACATCCGACATTCGGCCAGAAAACGGCAGACCGGCGGGGGGAGGCTACCGTTGTGAAAACAATAGCTCAGGGCCTGGGTCAACAATTAAGCAGGCAAAGGTAAGTAATCACGAAAGCCGGTCGAAGTTCAACCTCTCTCTTGAGGGAGAGGACAGATCTAGCACCACTTCAACGTAAAAAACTTAGCTCTGAGCTCAAACTACATAGGGGGAAGGGGGGGAACTCCCGACCGACTCAACCCACGATGGGCAAAGAAAGAGGGGCAGGGCCGTTCAGGAAACAAAACGCCACACTGCTCGCCCGTTGGAAAGAGACCATTAAAGAGGAAAGGGGAGAGGCAAATTTCAAAATCCCTAAACCGAAGGCGTCTTCTGAGGGGGAAAGGAATCTCTTCCTCGCCTCTTGACAACTACCACAATGGCGGGCCGAGGGAAGAATCAGCTTGAGATGTCGTACAAAGATGCCCAGGAGGGTGTCAACAATCAATCGGAGCCCTCCGACCAAAGAGATGACGTCTTGGGGGGAACGCGACCAAACAAGAGAGGACTATCACTAAAAAATTAACTCTTCGCAAGGCGAACGAGTCACTCTAACAGCGCGGGGCTTCTCCGCTCGGAAGCAGGATAGGGCTAAAACAAAAATCCAAGCACCCAAAAACAACGGAGGGAAGGAAGATCCTGATGTTTTGGGGGTAAACTTTTAAGCCTCCCCAGGAAGTTTAAGAAAAGAGAAGAGGACAAAATCGCTCTGTGCTCCGTCGAAGTCGCCAACAAAACGATTTGTGTGATATGGACTGGAGAAAAAAAAACAGGGGAGGCGTTTGGGGAAGGGAATACTTACTGCATCTGGAACTTGACGGGGAAAACGGCTGATTGGTGGGAACCCAGAGGGAAGGGGTCAAGTAGCTTCGACGAACGCGATACCGGAGGAGCTTGGGCGGCGTTGAAGAGGCCGATGGAGCTGGGGTCTAGCGTCAACTTGAGGTGGGATGGGGGGGGTGTACTTCCCAATCGGGATCGGCGAATTCTCAGGGACAGGCAGCATACGGTTTTCGTGTTTCGGGGGGAAAGGACAAGCAAAGGAAGGCGCCTGCTGTGTTGTTTACTTTTAGGAGGATGGAGGGGGGAGGCCGAGGGCATGGAAAGAAGCAAGGGCGGCTCGTGGTGATAGAGAAGACAGTTCCATTCGAGAAGCTTGGGGAAAGATAGAGATGGAGGAGTTCTCGACCGGTGGGGAAAACAAAAATTTGTGGACCTCGCAGATCCGACGTGGTCCTAGAGATCCACGTTGGCGTCCAGGTTCAGGGGAGAGGATGGGGGGCTCTGCTAAGGGAGGGACAACGGGAAGTCCCGGGGTAGCATATGCCTTTCCGGCTCTATAATTAAAAATGAGGGAGGTAAGGCGGTGTTATCTTTCGGAACGTGCTCAAAAAAAGAAGGTTGGTAGGAGCATTTCGAGTGAATGTGAAAGGAAAGAATTTGGGGCTGGGGAACCAGGTTGAGACCCCAGAAGATGGGCAAGAAAAGAAGCAAAAAGGGGGGGGTCTTTAGCATACCTGCTAACTTTAAGGGAAAACAGATATGAGTATAACTTCAATTTGGACGGGGGAGGGGATATCCAGGACCAACGCACAAGGGAAAACGTCGTCGGGAAGGAAGTAAGTGGCAATTCATTCCATGAAGAGGAGGGAACCATAAGATCTTCCCAATCTCACGAGAGAGGAAATGTGCTGGAAGGCTAAACTGAAGCAAAAAGAAACTGGAAAGTACGCAAATTTTGCGTAGGCTGGTTAACGGAGAGACGTGGGGGATGCGGACAAAACTTGAATGCGGTGTGGGTAAACCATTCGGCGTTCATGGTCAGAAAAAAAAGGCTAAGGACGAGGGATCTCGCGCAAGAAAGGTGAGTGCCAGGAAGGCGAGAAGCAACGAAAAGAAATTGGGCAGCCGGCGGGCGGGGGGGAGACAGGAAACCAAGATCACGTTACTGTTAATGAAAAAAGTCCGCACGGTTAGTGGTGGAGGACATCCGCAGACTGCCCTGTAAAGGAAGGGGAAAGGAAAAATGAAATAATTCTCAATATAAAGAAGGGGGCCGACCCTCGTTAAGACGACTGGCTGGAAGGGTGAACCGCTAATATCTCCAGAATTTGGTTGGGGAGGGGGAAGTCGGATGGCGCGAAAAAAACTACCGTGAACGTATGAAGAAAAGCGAGTCCTACTGAAAAAGCCGAAAAACAGGAAAGAGGGAGGGGAAAAGCAAAGCGAAAAAAGAATAAAGAATCGAGTTGAGTATTTACACACCAATAAAGGACTTGAAAAGAAGGAAGCCATTAAACCAGAAGAAAAGACTCAAGGACCATCGAAGTTCAAAAATTCAAAGGCCATACGAGAGATGTTGAGAACGCTGGGGAAGGAAAAAAAAGGAGCAAAGAAGCGTTTACAGTAAAGGGGGACAGTCCACAGTTGATTATCAGAAAAAGAGAAAGGAAAGAGGAGTCAATGAGGTCTTAGGTGAAGGGAATGAGAAAGACAGCGATGCGTTCATATAATGAAAGAAAAAAAAAACTAAGGACCGAGCAAGTCGCAACAGCCGATCGGGAAGGGCCAAAAAGCCTTAAGCTTTTTGAGCAGGCCAGTGCCCATGTCGGGGTTCCATTCTGTTTCAACTCATAGGAAAGGGGGGAAGAGTGGGGTCCCAAGGATATTCGGGACACGTCAAAGGGGGAAGGGGAAAAAGTACACAATCTTGGGGAATAATTCGTACCCTGCAATCCGAAAAGGGAGTGCGCTGTGATGAGTCATAAAGAAATGGTTCTAGAACTCAGTAAGCCAAGAGAGCTAAGTTGATTTCCTGCTCACGCGGATGACGCAGGAAATAAAGAAATGCAATCGTCTTTTAAAGACAGCAATGGGATCGCGCTACTCAGGGAGGGGGGAATCAAAATTCGAACACCTGCAAGATAAGACGCTGTACCTGATGCATCGTAGAGAAAGAGAGTCGAAATCGGGAGGTACATGAAAGCGATTCGGAAGAATAAAAAGAAAAAAATTCGAACAAGATAGATCAACAACCAACTGAAAAATATAAAAGAGGAAAGGGAATGGCGGCGAACGAGTACGTTTCATTACTCGAAAGAGGAGGAAAGATAAAAATCATTCGACTATCTCAGTAAGGAGAAGGTGGAGAGAAAGAGAGGGGGAGTGTCTATACCTCAAAAAAAAAACTCATGGATTCTGTGGACTGGTACACCAAATTTGAGAATAAAAAAAGACTGGGTGTAGCGGCTGCATTGATGGAGAAAGTATAGCTTTACGTGAAGAGGTAAAGAGATCCGCGAAAGAAAAAAAAGGGGCATACTGGGATTTCAGAAAAGACGATAGGGGGGGAAAAAAAGTATCACGCGGTCTGTGCCGTACGAAGAGGCCAGGTATTTCACTGGACCAGACGTCAGCCTGGGGTACAGAAAGAAAGGAAAAAAAAAAGGTGATCGGAAAGGGGGCAACAAAATAGTAAGGGAAAGATTTGAAAACGGCATTCACCTTCGGTCGAACAAAAAGAAGAGATCTTGCAAAATCCCAATGCGGCTATTGTGTTGGAGAAAGGATCGGGCTAAGCGAACTTTCTAAGGGGAAAAAGAAAGACAAAAAAAACTTCGTGAGGGGCCTTCCGGGCACGCCATAACCACTAGAAAGTATCCAAAGGCTTCTCCGAATTTTCGGCGGCTGGGAGAGTCTCGATATCAAGGCCTGTGGTCAGGAAGAAAAGAAATCCAATCAGAGGGACGTTTGCCATCGAAAGGGAAAAAAACAAAGATTAGAAAAGCTGAGTGATTTCCTCTCTCTGAATTTAAGGAAAGGTGACTTGATTGAGGGAAGCAGAGGGCGGGTTTGGGAAGAACTGGATCGGCAAGTCACTTTGTGTGATTGTGTGAAATAGAACTCAGGGGGGGAAGAAAAGGCGCTGTTACGCTTGGGGGGCGTTTGGAAAAAAAGAAAAAAGGATTTTTAGTAGACTCAGGGGGGAAAAAGTCCGAGAGATCAGTGTCTTTCAAAAAAGAAAAGAATTCCAGAACACCATTCTTGAGAGCTAAAAAGGAGGGGAATTCCATCCATCTACTTCGGAAGACGGGGAAATTTCTTTATCTTCGAGAATTCAGCAAGAGGTCAACGGCTACTTTGTCCGGGAGGGGGAGGGGAAAAAGGGGGTCCAAAGCAACCAAGAACCGTGCTACGAGATCAAATAACTGTCAGTGACTAAGTGGAGTGGGTAAAACCAATTACGCTGAAACCAAAAAGGGAGTGTTTTCGGGGAATTAGGTCTAAGCCCTTCAAGAAAAACTTCCAGCCCTCTAGAGGGATAGGGGCATCAAAGGAAAGGAAAGGACTGCATTTTCAAAGACCAACGTCCAATATAAGCAAGAAGAGTGTGAAGGGGAACCGAAAGAAAACGGCTTGGGGGAGACAGCAAAGCTAACGACAAAATGGGTCGTCGTCCTTGAGGGGGAGGAAAGAACGAATTAGTCCACGCCATACGAGGGACTTTCGTGGGGGGACGAAGAAAGAAGGTAATGAAGTGCGACCTTCACCTTGAGAAGATTAAGAAAAATAGATCGAAATGGTGCTGATAGGAAAATGATACGGAACCCAAACAATCCTCAAACTAGAAGATAGAAATATCTGGGGGAATTAAAGAAGTTCACTTCAGGAGAAGAAAAATTGTCAGACCTTCTTCTTGAGCGGGGAAGAGGGGTCCTCTCAAACCCCTGAGAAAAAAAATGACAGGCATCAACATTCTTCTTTGGGGAGGGAAGGCCCCGTTACAATCACTGGGGTGGGGAAGTCTCAAAACGTTTTTCATCTAAGGGAAAAACGAGACGCATTGGAACGCTGGAGGAAGGTTCCGGACTGAATCACGTCGAAAGTATCAAACTCTAACTGATAAGGGGCCATAACTTTGAGGACAATTCGCGACGATAACACAAAACATAAGCAGAAAAAAATACCCTGGGAAAGAAGGGGAGAATAAGAAGAGAAAGCGTGCCGGAGAAGCAGTAATCCCAAAACAAACCCCTCATGGGGAAAAGGGAAAATGGCGCAGGGTCTCACCCTGTATACTAAAGAGACTCGGCAGGAGACAGGGAAATGAGGTAGGTCCGCGCGGACGAGTACCCACTTCAAAAAAAAAGGAAGAGCTGGCCCTCTTCGGAAGGGAAAACACTTTGAAAAACATCAACGCGAAAACCGAAAAACATCTCAGGAGATATAAAGAGGAGTAGCCGGGGGGGCGGAACACCTAACTACAAGAAGGAAGGAGCCCCCAGGTGCAATGAAGAAAAGGGGGGCCAACGAAAAAACTATGGCATCATTAAACTGGAAAAAAATGACCGACCTTCGGCTATCGAAAGGAAGAAGGTTACAGAGGGACCTCTGACCGAGAAAAAGCAAAGAAGCGAGGACCTGAAAAGTCACTTTCTGCGCGTAAAGAAAGGGGAAACTTCCCTGCGTAGACGTCGCCGAAAACTAAAAGAACCACTATACTTTTCCACCGCGAGAGGACACGAGACCCCACAGAAGAAGGATACCCTGAATGGGCAAAAACAATCTAGAACGAGTCATGAGCGCCGCACCATCTATTTGAGGAGAAGAGCGCTCAAAAGCTAGTCCCAATAAGAAAGAAACACACTCCGGATCAGAAGAAAAAAGAAAAAGAAAAGAAAGGAAATAAGATCGCGTGGATTGTTGGGGGGGGGGGGGGGGCGGTTTAACGACTAATCCCCGGAGGAGAGAAGGGGAGATCGACATATCAGAGTGGGGAAGGCGAATAAAAACGAGGGCCTCTTTCAAACTATTGGGGAGGGAATAGAGTTTCGTTGGCGTTCTTGGAGGAAGTTGAAGGTATAGTTAACTGCATAGAAACGCGGATTAAATTCGGGGGTTGGGGGAAGAACGTGGGGGGGTCTAAAGAACTCCATTTCGGAGTAAAAGAGAGGTCTGTGGTGCTGATTTGAGGGGGGAGGGGGAGATGTATAAATTGTTCTTCAGGGGAAACGTAAGTGTGAGGGTGCAAGTTTTACTTCTGCACCAAGGGAGGATGTTATAAGTTCTTCCTGGGAAAAAGTGCAGTGACGGCCTTTGGTTAAGGTTCAAATGAACCCTAAACCTCGGAGGTCGAAAATGCGAATGGGGGGGGACGTCGGGGCACGGGAGGTATGGGGTAAAAAGGAGCGTTGTGGTTACTCCTCCCGAAAGCCAGAGATTAATTTGGTTGACTTTGCCTAAGGGAGAAAGGCGAATCTGCCTCTCTAATCGAAGACTGAGTCTTTTGAAAGGAGAAAAGGTTCGATAAGGACTTTATCTTCTACCTTTTGAGAAAGAGAAAATGGGGGGGGGGACTCCGTACCGAACTTTTGACTCGTCGGCCTGTGGTCAAGGGGGGAAAAGTCAAGAAAATACTGCGTCCAGTTTCTGGGGGGGGGAGAGAGGGGGGGGTCGCAGCTGAAAAGGGGATTAAGTCCAGCGTTAAGGCCAAGGTTAAGAGAAAAATGACGTCAGTTCAGCAGAAAGGAAAAGTCATAACAAAAGCCGTAAAGTTGATCGTTTCTGTAAATGACTAGAAAAAAAGAGTTGTGTCTTACCATTGACTGGGGGGAAAAAAGGGGAAGGCAAAGCACCACTCTTCCTGCCATGGGGGGGGGAAGGTCCGACGGTTTGGGGAATAACAATTGAAAACACAGAAAAGTGTCAGATGAAGGAGGAAAAGGAACTGATTCACATTATTAGTAGAGCTTCAATGGTTCGGGGAGGGGGGGCCTCTTACAAACTCCTCTACACCCTTCCGAAAGGAGGAAAAGGGGCATTCTGGCAAGGGAAGGGCCTATGAATTCACGACGACGACAAAACCCTAAGGGGGATGAAAAATCCCGAGGGAGAAAATCGAGTCTCCCACATTAAAGAAAAAGAAAAAAACAACGTAAAGGGTAACTCTTAAGACAAGGTGAGGAACTTTTGACACGAAAAAATAACTTGTTAGGGAAAAGGTGCGGGTTTGGGTTAACTTCGGCTTTATAGGTCTAAAAAGGGAGGGAAGAGAGGGAATCTAAGTACGCAGTTTCTCCAGCGCGGGGAAGAGGGAGGGGGGGAAAGGGCGTATTCTTCTCTAATTGCAAACGAAAAACGAGAGGGGAAGAGAAAGGTCTTGTTCGAACTGCCCATATAGAAGGGAAAGGGACGTTTAGAAAAAGGGGCACGGGGGTGGCTTTTGACAAGCTCATAACGGCCGAAAAAAAGACATTTGTGACTCGTACGTTTAAGTAATTCTCGAGGAAAAGGCCCCTCTAAAAGAAAAAATTCCGCTTAAAAAGGGAGGAACGCTTTATAGGATCCAAAAAAAAAAAGTTTGGGTTTTAAGGGGGAAAATTGCTCTTGGAACTGACAGAGAGGAAGGGAGTTGAACAAACTACTATTTCTACAGGAATCACGAAAATCGGGCGGTCTGTTAAAAAAATCGGAAAGTTAAAGAGGAGGGGAGACAATATCTCTGGGGAAGGGTTTCACACAATACACAAGAAGTTAAAAAAAGGCATGAAACCCTAACTCTTTATTCAATCGAGAAGGGAGAAGAAGGGAAATTCGCGAAAAGATCTAGAAAGCAAAGAGATGGATAGGATGAATACCTCAGAGGGAGGGAAAGAAATCGTTGGTAGCTCTCTATTTGGGAACTGGATAAAAAAAAGATTGGAATAGACAATCTACAAGGTAAGGAAGGAGAAAAGAGGAGGAAGGCGTAAGAAGGGTGGTAACTGGGGGGGTGAAAAACGCCAGGGGAGAAAAGACTGCAAAGTGGTCAAGAGAAGAAAAAAGGAGAGGGATACCTTCCTCTCATTCTCAACAAGAGGGAAAGCTTTGAGTAGACATATAAGAGGTCTGTTGGATACACGGGGGAACATGTACGGGGGGAATCGAAAAAGCGATAGGGTGAAGAGAGGGCTGACATGGCAGATTTTTTCCCGAGAAATCCTGGTAACAAGGTAAATTCAATAGGAAAAGAAAAGGAAAGGAAAAAACTCGCCCGAGTATTTGCGAGGGAATTAGGCTGAGAACAAAGGAGCATATTGAAGAGAAAGCAGGATGCCAAAAGACAGGGATGTCAGGATCACCGATTTGAGTCAAAGAAAAAGGGGGGGATCGTCTTTTAACTCAAAGAAAGGGTGAAGAAAAGAGAGGATGGGGGTTGAGGAGGCGGTAACAGCATCAATGTGGAAAAAAGAAAACATTGAGAAGGACAACTCTTAGTCTGCGATAGGGAGAGAAAGAGTCGCAGTATCTCCCTTCTAATATTCCGAAGCGTTAGGTGTGAGATTCGGTACCTCAATAGAGGGAGCCCGCAATTGCGAAGAACAAACACAACTAAGAAAGAGTATTAAAGGGAATAAATGCATGAGAGAATCTCTTTATGGGGGGGAGGAGAAGAGAAGGATAGCCGCGGAAATTTTCATTTAGAAAATCCTCAAGGAGAACCGAGGGCCATGCAGCAGATGGGGAGGGTTAGGGGAAAAGGAAAAGGTCGCACCAGAGCGACTCCATTGCTTGATTCAACGAAAAGGGGGGAAAAAGGATCCAGCCGGGTGTAGCAGTACAGAACGCAGGAGGAGCTTGGCATACTGTTTCTAGAACGGGACTTGGAGCATGCAGGGTACACGCTAAAGAGAAAAGGGGAGAGTTCCGTTGATGGAGGGAATCACACGTGAGGGAGGGGAAGAATGTACAGAATTATCCGTGTAAACCTTGAAAGGTCCAGCGAAAGGTGAATCTGGCATTTAAAAGAGGGGAAACATGGAAACAATCGGAAGGAAAAGGGGGGTAGGGAGAAAAAAGGCTTTACTCCAAGAGTCCCAGATCAAAGGGGGGGGGAATGCGATTAAATTTATCTGGCAAAAAAAACAAAAGTCTCTGAACCCGCCCACACCTTCGTCCTTCAGTTGAGTCCAGGGGAGGGGAGCAAAAAGAATAATGATCAATTCTTCCTCTGGAAGGGGAAAAGTGAGCCGTCTAGGTTAGAGAAGGGCCTGTGGGGAAAAAACGGAAGAAAAAAATAGAGCGAATCCAACGATTATTCATAAGAGGGGAAGAAAATTTCTCCACTCTCTAGGGGGGAAATATCGAAGAGAATGTGTAATTCTGAAAATTAGGGGGGGGAGAGGGAAAATCGGGTTTTGAAGGCCTTCTAGGACTGGGGGGAGGAGACTGTGGTGGTATTTTTTGGGAGGATATACTGGACAACATAAACCTTAACTTTTCCTTGAAAGGGGGAAAGGCAAACTTAGAACCGACAAAGCCCCAAGAATCGGTGAGGATTGTTAAAGGAAACGAGGGGGGGGTCATCATAACTTGGAAGGAGAGAAGCTGAAACGAAAACATAACGTCAAAAAAAGGAATAGCTCATCGCCAGGTCATTCGACCAGAGAAGGAGGAAACTAGCGGTCGCATCAAAGGGAGGGGTCAGATTCGAGAATTCATCCCACCTTTTTTACAAGGAGAGGGCGGGAAGTTTCTGAAGGAGTCCAACTCCCACCAACTAAAAAGGGAAAGGCTGTAAAGACACCGGGAAAAAAGTCAATTGTAAGAAAAGGGGGGAAGGGGGGAACCTCCGACGGACAAAGAAAGATTTCGTTTCTGAGGTGACTCGCGCACATCCGACCGCCAAGGGCCACATCACACTCAGGGAAGAAAGCTGAAAGAGACAATTATTCCTGAAGTTTCTAGGAGAGGGGACAGAGGGAAAAGTCGATCATATAAAAGCCTAAGGGTTCAAAAAAGGAAGGTCAAGACATAAAAGCTTGAATGGGGGGCGAAAAAAGACTTCAAATGGGGGGAAAGAAGGCCCAGTTAGGGTGGGAACATTTTGAGGGGATCCTCAAAACCAGGAGATCGAGAGAGGAGGGGGGGGAAAAGGAGGAAGGTGGGTTCGACGAAGGACGGATAGTACTGAAAACCTTCAATGATAAAAACAACGTGGAGCATCTGGAAGTTGTGAAGGGGGGTTGGGGGGGGTGGGGAGGGGGGGTCCCATAAATACTACCAATCCGAGAAAAAAATGGTAACCTCGTAATCATCCCCTTCAAGTCTCCGGAAGAAAGAAAAAGGGACTCCCGGAGAGTCAAAAATTCCGGGTTTCCCTATCAAAAACCCCGCTTGATGAAACATCAGCAACGAGCCTGAGTGGTTCATTGTCAAAAAAAAGGGGTGACACGCGCAGGGGCGACAAGAGCCTGGGTGTTCATCGCTAAAGAAAGATACAACAGCGCATTACCGGCGGGCAGGTCCTAGAATCAATCGTACTAACCTAAGAAGGAGAAAAAATCACCGGGGGCTTCCCGTTGAGCAAAGAAGTCGTCTCTCTACAACGAAGAAGAAAAACTCTTGACGTACTACTTAGTGAGACAGGGAGGAACCGTGACCAAACGAGAAGGTAGCTCAGGGACTGTATGTCACAAATGAACGGAGAGAAAGCGAAGAATAAAAGCGTACCTATCTAGAAGGGGAAAAGGGAGGGGGCAAACGCTATCTCGGGGGGGTCTACGAAGCGATAACCCACTTCAACTAGCCACCCCACAGGAAAGAGAACGGGCGAGTCAAACAAAGATCTTAGGGAAAAGAAGAGTCCAAGGAAGAAAAAGAGCATGAAATCAGCGGCTTGCAAGAGTGGCAAGAACTAAGGGACCAAAAAAATCTCGCCCGCGCAGAAAAGGGGGGAAAAAACGCCAACTAAGAAGGGAAATCCGTACACTTTCCAAATTAACAAAAACCGGAAAAGAAGCTCGAGGAGGGAAATTGGCTAAGAAGATCCCGCTTCAACTCAGCCAGCAACTGCCGGAAATAAAATTCCGTTAAAGGGGGATTCACAAAGACAATCCACAGGATAGAAAGCCTCGCCTGGAAAAAAACCGCCAGGGCCAAGGGAAAGTCACTAATTGGAACTAGGAAGAAAAAAGAACCAACGAAAAAACCGGACATATCACTAAAAACGGAGTTGCCACATGCATTGAGGGGAGAGAAGGAAAAGGCGGCAACGCGCGAGGTCTATCTCTCGCGACACAATCACTGAGGAAAAGGATGGAGAGGGGACCCGATCTAAAAAACAAAAAGAAAGAATCTCAAAAAAAAAACACTGAGACTGGATGAAAGAAAAAAAGAACGTGGGATGGTTTTTTTGTTAAAGAGTTGACTCAGCATCCCAGGAAAGCTTGAAAGCGAGCCAGCGAATGTGAGAAGGAAATTCCTCAAGAGAAAAACAGATGTTGTATGGGAGAGGGAAGGGGCTGGTGGGGGGGGAGGCGCGTTAATGAAGGGATGGGGGACCTGGGCGGCGTGGAAACGCTGGATGTTACGACAGAATTGAAGGGTGGGGCAGTCAAAAGGAGAAAGCGAAAAGGTAGGCTTCATAAAAAGGGGGGGAGGTTGAAGCGGGCTCTGCCTCTTTCTAATGAGAAAAAAAAAGTCGGTTTGAGGAAGTGGGCAGTGTTAAGCTTCAAAGTCGTAGGGAGCCGGCGAGGAAAGGGGAAAGGGAGTGGGCGTCCGTTATAGGGGGGGTGAAGGCAAAAAAAGGAAAGGGAGGAAGAGATGTGGTTGCGTGTCGTTTAAGGGTAGTTCAAGCGCTGAGTTTAAAGCAAGCAAGAGATCGAGGAAGTTGGCTGTGCGCGTGAATTGTGATGATCTGAAGGAAAAGTTACCATGCTAGAGCGGTTTGCATTCGAAGACAGAGGGAGGGAGGGAGTCCTTCGACCGGGGACAGGGAAAGGGGTGGACCTCACATGAGGACTTGAAACGATCCGTCAGCAGGGTGCTCCAGAAAATCAATCCTGCGTCCGGAGGAAAAAAAAAAACTCTAGATAAGGAACGTACCGAAAGGAAAAGGGATCGATAGCAATACTTAAGGAGGAAGGTCGTCAGGACCAGAAGGGGGGAGTTAATGAGGGTCGTCAGGGAAAAATAAACGAAAAACCATGCGAGTTTTTTATTCCGGAGTTGTCAAGTTAATGTACAAGAACAAGGGCTACGGGGGGTGCAAGGAATTTGACCAAATGGTCCCCTGGGGTGGAAACAGAAAGTTTCAAGGAGAAGCATCATTTCGGAACCAGAACGGAGGGGGGGGGGGGTCCGGCGGAACTTGTAAGTTGCAGAAAAAAAGTGACTATAAGCGTCCAGGGTTGAGTGAGGAAGTAATCCTTCGTACAAAATAATGCTAAGGAAGAATAGGTCAAGCTATTCAAAAAGTGAGGCAGAAAGTACCTACTCGTCGTCGAAAAAGAGAAAAGAGCGCGAGATAGCATGGCGTGGATCTTGAGCCACTGAAAAAAGGGAAACTGGTAAAAACTTTTCTGGGGAGAAGGGAAAAAAAACGCTGTGTTATGATTAACCTGTAAGTGGAGGCAGGTAGGGTCTCAGACGGGAGAAAAAGGAGGAGAGAGAAAATGCAGGCGAAGTCTCTCCGCGCTTTCTCAGCAGAGCTGTTGAGGCTTAGGGAGGATCAGTCCACTCAGAGGAAAAGGGTCGAGGTTGAGAAGAACAAATGGAAATGGAAAGGGGGTCGTGGAGGCAAAGTAACGGGGGGGGGGAGGTACATACAGTCATAAAGGACCGGAGAAAGGTGGACCGAAAAGGTAAGGACGAAAGAAAACGGGCTGCGACCTCTCAGTTTCACATGACGTAGACTGGCGGATTCCGCGTCTCTGACTATCGAAAGGGGGGGAACTGGAAGAGTATTTCTCGTTGCAAAGGACACGAGGGGAACGGAGAAAAATGAAAAAAGCGAGTTTCTAATTAAAAATAGAAAAAGGAAGTCTGCGGAGAAGTGAAACCGCAGAAAAAAAGACGGGAACAAAATTATCTCTATTTCGGAAAGAAAAAAGTTACGGGGAGTAAAGGGGAGGCCCTTAACAAAAAACACCTGGAGTCATTAAATACAGAAAGAGGGGGAAGAGGAGATAGTAAATCCATCAGGGATTGGGAAGAGGGGACAAAACCATCCTATGAAAACTCCCTCTATGGGTGTATGTCAATTCGTGGAAAACAGTTCCGGGTAAATCAAAGACTCATAAAAGAAAGGAAAGATAAAGTGAATGTAGTGTCATTCCATTATCACCGCAGTGGGAAAGGAGGTCATATAAGAGACCTTTCGCGGCGGGCCTCGCTTCGAAATCGCCTAAGAGTGTACTATTGGAGGTCAAAGGCCCTATAAGCTTCTGGGGGGGGAGGTTGAACAGGGGGAGAGTTCAAGCGCAGGAGGGGGGGTTTTCAAACGGCAACCGGAGGGGAGTTTTCCCCCGGCTATAAGGACACGTCAAGTCCCAGTGAGTCAATCGTGGAAGGTAGGTACCACACTGAGCCGGTTTGGAAGGTGTCAGGAGCGAGGCAAATAGCAGTAAAGGGAGATAACTCAGGATAAGAGGATAAGGCCGGATGGGAAGAGAACAGGTAAGGGCGGAAGAGAGGGAGGAACAATCGTCGGTGACTCAGCAATGGACGCGAATACAATCACGGAGTGCGGAAGTCCTCATGGGGGGGCAAAGAACACAAAGAGAAAAGAAATACGTATAGAGAGGACCTCGAAGATCTAACAAAGGAGAAAGGAGATAGTCCGAAGCTGTTCTTATTTACATAAGAATTAAGGAAAGTCAAAAGGTGACTCGGGCGCCTCAAGAGATAGAACTCAAACAACAACAAGAGGAGATAAGGATATGTAGGGAAAGGAGGAAAAACCCTTAAAGGGAAAGGATTTCAATGTAAAGAATAACAGCTTCTGGTAGAAAGGAAAAAAAAGCATTGTAGATCTCGAGGGAAAGCAAGAGAAAGGAAGGAAAAGGGGGGCATGCTCAGATGATGCAGGTTTATTGACACAGCCGGACCCCACAAGAGGGGGGGGGAAGTAAAAAGGGCATTGATTTCAACGACGAGTGCAACTACGAGGAAAGAGGCGCGTAAAATCCGGTGTCATTACAGAAAAATCGCAGACGAGCGGGGCAGGACAGAAGCGCAATTAAAAAGGTAAGCGAAGAGGGAAAGCAATACGCGGGCTATTGACGGGAAAAAAGAAGATTGAATTTCAACTTGGACGTCAGAAGGAAGGAAAGTAAACACTCATGCCATTTCAAGTTGAAATAGGAGGTGAACAAAACAGAGGGAGGAGGCAAGGTGAAGGGGAGGGGAAAAGCCACGTGATCAAAAAAAGAGATTATAGGATGGTAAAAAAAAGAGAGGAGAGGGTTGCTAATTCTAATTAATTAGGGGGCTCAGTACGCGCACGTCTCAATGGCTAGCAGCATTGCGTTCGGGAATTCGGGTATAGGGAAAGAGAAGGAAAGCTTCAACGCGAGCTTTCTAAGAGGCCTTAAAAAACGGGAGAGGGGGATCAATGCCTGTGTCAGGAAGAAAAATAAGGAAGAAGAAAAGAGGGAGTTTTGAAGAGCCGCTGTTCCTCAAAGAGTTATACATCGAGAGTTAATCTTGCTAGGGGGACTACTGGAAAAGGAGAAGTGAGAGGGGGCGAAAGGGAGGGGGGGTGAATGGGCATTTATATTGGGCCAGCAGGAAAAGGAAGGGGTGGGGTTGAACTGAACTCGAGAGACAGTATCAAATCAAAGGAGTCGTGTTCGCTGGGGCGTGTTCAAGAAAAAATCACAAAAGAGTGGGGGGGAGGTTCAGTTACACTCTATTGTTGAAGGGAAAAAAGAACGGGGTCATCTAGATCAGTGGACAATTGCCAAGAAGAAAGCCAAACGAGGAGAAAACTCCAGATCCCGAGGAATCCAGTCTACGGAACGAAAAGGGAACGAGCGGTCGAAAACGTTCTGGGATCGGGAGAAGTACTTCAACCTGGCTTGAAAATGGCCGTTAGAAAGAAAGGAGAAAATTTAACGACCTCCACAAAGAAAAGTGATGAGGAGTCCACGTCACCTTAGGAGAAGGGAGAAACCGTCCTACAGGACGCTTGAATCCACAAGGGTTAGGGTGCGGGGAAGGAAAAGGAACATCAACGCATTACCAAATCACTACCGCGAAAGGGAGGGGAAAAACGTCCCTGCAGAGTTAATTTCATAAATCACAAACAGTCACTAATAAACGTAAGAAAAAACGAAATTTGGAAAAAAAAACAGAATGGGGGGGAATCATAAAAGAGTTTTATTGGAAGAAAAAAAGGGCACGACGCAAAGTTTTCGGAAAGGGAAAGTGTCATCGTTTTTTCAAAAGTGCGAATTAGGACAAGACCATATCTAGAGAGGGGACTCTGGATGGGGGCAGCGGAGTAGGGGGGGTTCGACGACTCTTATTAATGGAGACGAACTTAACGGGGGGGGCCATATAAGACGAGTGCGAGAAGTAACGGTTGGAGACTGAAAAGTTTTTTAACCAAAAGAGAAAATAGAAAAAGAAACTACACATTTTTTCAGATCTAATAAATCAATCAGGGAACCGGCAAGGCTCACGGGAGGAGAAGAAAATATGGGGGGCCTAAAGGAGAGACTCTTTTCCACGATTTGGGGAAGAACAAACCCTTCGGACCCTGAAACGATCAGAAACCTCTGGGGGGGAGTTTCTGAAAAAAAGGGAAGAGAAAGCTAGAAAAAAAATCCTCCTTGGTGCAGAGAATTCCCGAAACCTCAACCGCGCGCACTGAAGAAGGTTTGGAAGAGGACACTACGGCAGAAGCCAAGTAGGGACTTATTAGGAAGCCCGTTGATTCCGACGCTAACGAGAAAAATTCATAGGGAAAAGAAGACCCGGAACTCCTCACTCGATGAATGAGCTACACACAGTGAAAGAAGTATCGCCGTACAATCTTCGGTCAAGGGGGGGAGTTAACAAAATTGAGCCTGTGCACAACAGGGAAAGAAAGAAGAATAAAGCCTTTTCAGAACGTTCAAAACGCTCAGGGGAAAAGGGGATAAGCATATAGAGACAAAACCGGAACCAGCAACTTCCAGATCAAGTCCTCGGGAGTCCGGGAAAACTCAACTCCTGGGTGGGATCGCGTCAAATGACGCAACCAAAAGAGCAAGGAGATAAATAGGGATTCAGAAGGCCGTGAAAGGAAAAAAAGAAAAGAACAAACTCCTCACTTCGAGAACGGTAAAGGTCTAATTCTCCCACTCAACTGACTACTTTTACAGAATGACCAATTGCCAATGGATCAGAACAGACAGAGCGCTAAAAAAGACAAAGGAGAAAGGTTCTCGGGCCGAAGGGATCAACTCCTCCAAGTAGGCCAATTCCGACTCAAGGGAGCTGGTATGAGGACTCCATCAACTAAAGTCATTGAAGGAAAAAAAAACCTGTCGAATCCATCCTCCAGTGCCAGATCAGTGAAGTTTTCAAACTCGCCCTCCACAGAAAACGAAACCACGACTATCACTACAAAGGGAGGTTGGACTGGACTTCCCGTCTGAATGAGGGAAGACATGCTCTAGGAAGAATGAGATAAAAAGGACCCAGGAGCTTAGTCAAACTAGATACAAAAAAAACCATCAAATCAAGGGGAGCTCAAAACAAAAAGGAAAGAATTGATAGTCGTTTTATGGTTTTTTGGCTCTTTGGACTGACTCATACCCTTTGGAGATCATGAGAGAAGCGAGCAATCTCATTGGAAGACGGAGAAGTAGGGAAGAGGGATCAGCGGTCAACAAGGGGGAGTCAAGGTTCTTTCTGGCGGGGGGGGAAGGATAGCTAACGGCAATATTTGCCCTGGAGATAGAAGGATGATTGTTCCCTCGGAGTGGCAGTCCCTGCTTTCGAAGAAAGCTAAAGATCAGAGTAAGGGGAGTAAGTTAATCGTTTCTATGTCAAGAAAAAGGGTCTGGGGAGATCTCTGCAGGCGGGAGGGGGGTTGGCAATTTTACGGAACCTTCGTAGTTGCTCGAGGATGGACTGGAACTACAGGGCAGGGAAGTGTAGTTGTCGGAAGGGAAAAGCTTAAGCCCTATTTATTCTACTAAGCGGTTTGGTGGTGGGGGTGGGGGGGAGGGTGCAGCGGATTAGTTGTCAAGAGAGTGTTAAAGGGGGGGAAGTGAAAGGGGGGTTGATGGATACTTGAAAGTGGGGATGCTGCCGCGAGCCCTTAATGGAAGAGAGGTTTTGCCCTTAAAAAAAGGCGAGAGAAGGGGGCGGGGGGGGGATCGAACGGAGCCCTTAGGTTGTTTGACTCAACAGGGACTTCGATCCGTCCGTTTGTCAGTTTAGAAACCATACGATCAAAGAGGCGTCCAGTGAGGTGCTATGCAGGAATGTGGAAAACGAAAAAAAGTAGAAACTGCGAGGAAGGCCAAGGTGATAGTAGCTCCTCAGGGGTCTTCCTCGAGGAATATCACCACCTGGGGGGGGGAACGTAAGGGGGGGGGGCGTTGTCTAAAGGGATGGAAACAGGAAGGGGGGCTGCCCAGTGCGATTTAACAAGGGGAGGAAACCACACCTTCTGGTTAGGTAAGGTTCAAGACGTGGGGGGGAAGTAGGGACCCCCTAGAAGAAAAGAATACAGGGCGGAACATGAGAAGGGCAAAGGAGTTGAAGTTGCCTGATCACCTAGTAGTGAGAAGAGAAATGTTCTTGGGCGGGTTAGTATCAGGGGGAGTGAAGAGGAAGGCTACCCCTGAAGAAAGGACGCTTAAGAAGGAAGAGGGGAAGGGGAATGGTACGCACTTCGAAACAAGAGGAAAAAAGCGAAAACCCTACTCTCTTGACTCCCGACGAGAAAGAGGCTATGCAGGGTAGCTAATTCGAAAGAGAACAAGGAAAACTGGGGACATGCGCAAAGTGGTTAGGAAGACTTTTGCAAATGAAAGAAGAGTTATGAGGACGGAAAGTAATTTTGTGAACGGCATTCTTCTTGGAAAGAAAAAAATAGAAGGTAATAATCTGCATGACGAAGTGCTCAAAGGCAGCGCTTCTCATATAAGAGAGAGGGATGGGTGGGAGGGGGGGAGGGAGACGAAAAAGAAAAAAGGGGGGGAAGCATGTAACTGTCGTAGGTTTAAAGACAAAAAGAGGAAAAACAAAGGTTACGTGTCTTCATCCCGTAAAAGGGGGGGGGGGGAAAGAGCAGAACGCCGCTCAAATCAAGGTGGGAAAAAAGAAGTTCAGCAAGGGGGAATATAAAAAAAAGAAAAAGAGAGTTTCCATTCAACTAAAGGTAAGGGAGGGAAGGAAAAAGGCTGAGCTATATCCAGAATTTTGGTTAGGGGTTCGTATGTCGAGTTTCAAGGACGGCGACTCTGTAAAAGTTATGAATGAAAAACGAGTAAGGGGGGGGAAGGGAAAAACTCAAGAAGGAAAAGAGGTAGTGAAACCGAAAAAGAAAAAAACATTGACAGAAAAAAAAAGGGATCTCGAGTCTATTTACACACAATACCAAGGGGAGAAAGAGGCCTATAATTCCATTCCAACAGACTGTAGTCATAAGCGAAAGGCAGCAGAATTCAAACTGCAAGTAATAGAAGCCATCGAGAGAGTGGAGAAACTAGGGGGAGGACACAGCTTCGTAGAAAAAAATAACACGAGTGGGAGGCGCAGTCTATTGGGGGGGGTCACATGGAGGCCTTATATCAAGGAGACCGCTCGGTCAAAAAAAGAAAGGAAAAAGGAAAAAGAAATTGGGATACCTTTCTTAGGGGGGACGGCAATGGGGAGGAAAAAGGGGAAACACGAAGGCGAAGGTGCGGAGTATAAAATGAAAGGAGATAATTCCCGCTAATTCCACCACACATCTAACGAATCACTAGAGGGGGGAAAAGACCTATAAGCTTCGGGGGGAGACGAAGTTAACTGAATAGATGTCCAGGCAGCGGGGGGGGGGGGGGGGGTTGGCAAACGGAGAAAGAAAGGGGGGGGGCTGAATGGCATATATTTTTGCAAGGATATGAGGACAAATTGAAATCAATGAGGGAAGAAGAAAGGGGAAAAAAGAAAGGCACTCTTATTGCTGCTGTATTGCAATAGGGGGGGGAGAAAAGAAGAAGCGTATGTCCTAAAAAAGAATTAAGGCAAAGAGAAAAAGCTACGAGAGCGGAGGTTCCTGCTCACCGTATGGGGAAAGCGTCCGAAGAGCTGTTCGTTTACTCAAAAGGGAAGACCGCATCAAAAAGGGGGGGAAAAATCACTTTGGTGTAGAAAGAAAAACCTGACACTGAGGAAGGAAGAGAGGAAGCGAGTCCTCGCGGATCTACGAGAAAGGAACGAGCAAGGAGGAGGGGAAGGGAGGTCTTATTTACATGAAGCGATTACGAGGTAAAAGGCAAAGATGGGAGAACAGTCTACATACATCAGAAACAAGTAGAGAGGAAGAGAAGGGGACTGGCGGAGACAAGATCCCGGCAGAAGAGGGAGGAGGTAACTACGAACAGCTGAGTACTATCACGAAACGAGGCTGCAGGTATATCCTCTAGGTAAGGTCAAGCGAGGGACTGACGCAGATGTAGGAAGTTTGTCTTAAAAAAAAAAAAGGGAGTCTTCTCAAAGAAATCTTTAGGGGGGTACGAGATAAAAAATTAGTTCACGACGAGGGACACTAGCTTAGGGAAGAAAACTCCGGTGAGCATACAGACGCTATCGGTGAGAAGTCGAGTGGGATAAGAGGCGAAGACAATTCTAAGGGGGGGAAAAAAAATCCGTTATTCATCTCAATACAGCGAGTGGGGGAAGGGGTTACGAATTCTTCCACAGATTGACAAACTATTAAGGTAACCGATATCGTGGGAAAACATAGCCACTTTCAAAGCCAAAAGGAAAGAAAGGACAACAAAATCGGGGAGATTGACAAAGGCTTGTGAACAGGGGAAAGTCGTTAGCACAAAAAGAGAGGAAGAGGATGGGAAAAAGAAAAGAGACACTCTTGCGCGCTTTGTGTGCGAAGGGAAGGAAGGTATCCGGGCTACGCACTGTCGAAGGGGCTGAAAAAGAACTGAGAGTCGTGAGGTCCTTTCTGGAGACATCCACAAAAGGGGAGAAAGGAATTCCGCGAGCTTTTCGATCTACCAGAGGCTCTTGATATCAAGGAGGTTTCTGATACAGGGGTACAAAATCGAAGCGCAAACTCCAATCGAGGGGTAGGTGCGATAGCAGATGGGGGACAAAAAAAAGGGGATCCACCTGAGAGGGGAGGAAAAAGAGCAATGGGCGAATGGTAAAATCGATTTCTGCAAGTGAGGATGACGAAAAACCGGTTTGAATGGCCTTATAGGCACGTTAAAGTAAGGGGTGATTTGTAATATAACTCTAGAAGACTTGGGGTGGGAGTCAGATCTTATGTAGGGTTCGCTGCAGGGGGAAAAATCCCATACAGAAGAAATCATTGAGGATATTGGGGAAAGGAAGAAATCGAGTTTGTTCACTTCCATAAGGAAGAAGAGAAGGGTCCTGGGCACGCGCAGAAGGGTAAGAAAAAAAAAAGCTGGAGGAATATCTCAGCGCGAAGGCAAGCCCAAAAAGGTCGACAGGGAAATGGAACGATCGGTAGGCAGAAGGGAGTAAAGAAAGGGGAGAATTCACTTCCCGTTCGGGAAAAACAGTCGGAATAAGGGTCAGTGAGGAGAGGGAAAACTCAAAAAGCCGTGGCTACGGAGGACCTACAGAAAGGTAAGGGAAGTGTGGGCAAGTTTCTACACCTGCAGAAAAGCCGGTCTGGCCGCAATTTGAGGGTAGGGGTGGGCCGTCGGCTCAAGCCCTCCCCATTTAAAACAAAGCACTCTGCGATGAGGAAAAAAGAGCACCCTGAGGGCCCTACCTATATTAAAAAGGAGAAGGGTACCCGGCGAAATACATATAAAAGCCGTGGGGGGGGGGGAAAAAAGTTAAAGGTCCGAATAAACGCGTTGATTCGCAAAAGCTAGAGAAAGGGGGGAGGAAATGAAGGGGAAGGGGGGGTGAATCAAGGGGGAGAAAGGAGAGACAAGCCATCTAGAAATAGTGGGCCGGCGTATTCCGGGGGGAAAAAAGAAAGAATTGAATGACTTGCGACATTAACTTTGCCTGCCAGAAGACAGACACGAGAAGGGGGTTGTATCGGAAAAAGGGAAAATACAAAAAGCCTAGGACAGAGAGAGAAAGGAGGTCTCAGTCTCCTTCAGTGGGGGACGAGGCTCCAACAGAGGGGCCGCCCTGCTGCTCAGAGGTTGCCAAAGATTGGGGATCTCAAAAAAAAGAAAAAAAAGGAAGAACCTGAAAGTTCACACAACAGGCGCCGGGGGGGGGGAAGTTGTCACGTCCCGTGGAAAAAGCTGACCTAACAAAAGATCCTGGGTTTGGGAATCTCCTGGGAAAAAGAAATCAACAATACGACTTACGAGTCATGTTTAAAAAGATCAACGAAAGAGGAGACCGGCAGGAAAGAACGGTCACCTTGTCCGAAAAGGGACTTCCGACTTCCGCCGCCTAAAACATCAGAAGAGCAGGGACCAGGAAATCCGGTTTCAAGAGGAGAAACGTGACAATTAGAAGGAAGAGGGGAAAGTCCAAGATCAGGTCCTTTGGTAAACAAAAAAGGAGCAACATCGAAGAACTCAAGAGAACGCGAGGGAGACTTTGGAAAAAAGCTTAAAGAAGGGGCCTAGCAACTGCCTATCAGATCACCATTCACTCAAGTGCCAAGCAAAAAATTCCATAGATGATCGGAGGCGTCCAACAAAGCGCGGAGAAAAGAGAGCGGAAAGACGAAACCACAGGAGAGAAGAAGACGCTGCAGATGGCCGTGCATAATCACCAGAACAGAAAAGGAAAAACGTTCTCACTGGGCAAATCCTAATGCCAAAGCGCAACTACTGGGGGAAAGTCAGACTCAAAAGGATAAAAAAACAGAAACGAGAGGGAAAAAGGGAAGAATGGTCCAGATCACGAGAAGAAAAGGAAAAGGACCTAAACATTTCGCGTTCACTATCAAACTGATGAACGATGTAGGGGAAAGAAAATGGTCTAAGAAAGAAAGCCCTTGCCAAGATGCCTGTCACGGGGAAAAGGGGCCTCCACATCCGTACCACGACGACAGGAAAAGAAAACCCTCTCTTTTGCACAGGCGACCGAGCAGTACAGGAAAGAAGAGATTGGCGAAAATCTGAGAGAGAAAAAAGAGGAGCCAAGTTGGAAGTCTTAGCACAGAGACATCAAAACGGGGGCCGC